>WNFX01000069.1_pt1 | contig 138924 bp, 132 predicted proteins | sample 5400111 | NCBI WGS metagenome assembly WNFX01 (sample SAMN13153363, study PRJNA577476) | soil metagenome | isolation source: 40 cm soil or saprolite under grassland replicate 1 | place: USA:California | collected 2016-06-15
GCCTCGTTGGTGACGCCGGCGCGCAGCAGCGCGGTCATCGTCTCGTCGCCCTCCCAGCGGTCGAGGAAGTGGCCGACGAGGACCTCGCCGAGGCGGTCGGGCGCCACGCCGGCAAGGTCCGGTAGCCGCAGGTCGAACTCGGCGGCAGCCGCGAACAGCTTCTCCTTGCTGCCGTAGTAGCGCATCACCATCGCCGGGTCGATGTTCGCGTCGGCGGCGATGGCGCGGATCGTGGCCCGCTCGTAGCCGTCGCTGGCGAACCGCTCGCGCGCGGCGGCCAGGATCGCGGCGCGGGTGACGTCGGAGCGGCGGGGGGTGGCGGTGGTCATGTCAACGACTGTAGGCCAACAACTGTTGACACCGCAAGCCGACCCGCGCTAGCTTTGCCAACAAGTGTTGACATGAGGAGGCGGAAATGACCACGGACGTTCTGATCGTCGGGGCCGGCCCGACCGGCCTGCTGCTCGCCGGGGACCTGGCCGCGGCCGGTGTGGCCGCTACCGTCGTGGAGCGGCGGCCCGAGCACGAAAACAACCTCACCCGCGCGTTCGCCGTCCATGCCCGCACCCTCGAGGTTCTCGACGCCCGGGGAGTGGCCGATGAGCTGGTCGGCACCGGCCAGCGGATCGGGACACTGCGAGTGCTCGGCCAGGTGGACGTCGACCTTGCCCGGCTGCCGAGCCGCTTTCCCTATCTGCTCATAACCGCGCAATACAACACCGAGCGGGTACTCGAAGAGCGCGCGCGAAAACTGGGTGTGGAGATCCTGCGCGGTGTCGAGGTGCTCGGGCTGCGCCAGGACGCCGACGGCGTGGACGTGCAGACACGCGGCGCCGGGACGCTACGGGCGTCCTACGTGGTCGGTGCCGACGGCGTGCACAGCGTGGTGCGCGAGGCCCTCGGCCTGCCATTTCCCGGCCGGTCCGCGGTGCGGTCGGTGATGCTGGCCGACGTCCGGCTCGCCGACGCGCCGACCGAGGTGCTGTCGCTGAACGCGGTCGGTGACGCGTTCGGGTTCATGGTCCCGTTCGGCGACGGGTGGTACCGGGTGATCGCCTGGGACGGGCGCAACCAGCAGCCCGACGACGCGCCGGTGGAGCTCGACGAGATCCGGGGCGTCGTGCGGCGCGCGCTCGGCACCGACTATGGGATGTACGACGCCCGCTGGCTGTCCCGCTTCCACAGCGACGAGCGGCAGGCTCCGCGCTACCGGCTCGGGCGGGTCCTGCTGGCCGGCGACGCCGCGCACGTGCACTCGCCCGCCGGCGGCCAGGGCATGAACACCGGCCTGCAGGACGCGGCGAACCTCGGCTGGAAGCTCGCCGCCACGATCCAGGGGTGGCCCCCGGACGGGCTGCTCGATACGTACCAGGGCGAGCGGCATCCGGTCGGGAAGCTGGTGCTGCGGATGAGCGGCGGCCTGCTGCGGGTGGCCATGACCGGCCCGCGGCTCCTGCCGATCGTACGAAACCTGGCCGGTGCCGCGCTGCGGATCGGACCGCTCGCCCGGCGGGCGGCCGGGATGGTCTCGGGCATCGCGATCTCCTACCCGCGGCCGCGGGGGGCCCATCCGCTGGTCGGCCGCCGCGCCCCCGATGTCGTGCTGGACGGCGGCTCCCGGCTCTACGAGGCGCTGCGCCAGGGACGGTTCGTCCTGGTGACGCCGGCTGAGGTGGGCGAGCCGCGGCACGTGACCGTGGTGCGGGCCGCGCACCCGGGCGTTCCCACGATGCTGGTACGGCCCGACGGTTACGTGGCCTGGGCGGCGGACCGACCGTCAGCCGCCGACCTCGACTCTGCGCTCTCGGGTATTCACCGCTAGTCATAAGTGCGGTAGTCTGGCGCGGCTAAATCGATAATCATGACTCCTTCTCGCCTGGGGGCGAACGTGTTCGCCGGGAAGGTCACTGATGCCTGCTCGCACGCGTGCGGCCGTTGCCGCCGGGATAGCCGCGCTCGTGGCCTCCGCCCTGGGCGTCGTGCCCGGTGGTGCCGCCGAAGCGGCAGCGGTCATCAAGCCGGTCGAGGCGAGAGGGCCGAAGACGCTCTTCCCGCTCGACCGGTACGGGCCGAGCCGCACCGACAACGCCGCCCTCAAGTGGAGCGAGCAGACCCTCGCGTTGATCCGGGGCGCCACGCTGCCCCCGACCGCCGTCTCCCGCGTGCTGGCCGTCGTGCAGACCAGTGTGTACGACGCCTGGGCGGCCTACGATCCGGTCGCGGTCGGCACCCGGCTGGGCGGCTCGCTGCGCCGGCCGGCCACGGAACGGACCCTGGCGAACAAGACCACGGCGATCAGCTTCGCCGCGTACCGTGCCTTGTTCGATCTTTTTCCGGACCCGGCACAGCGCGCCGACCTGAGGCGGTTCATGGTCGACCTCGGGTACGACCCGGACGACGCATCGACGGATGTGCGCACGCCCACCGGAGTGGGAAACGTGGCGGCCGCCGCCGTCCTGGCATACCGGCACGACGACGGGTCCAACCAGGCGGGCGGCTACGCGGACTACACCGGGTACACCCCGGTCAACACACCGGACGTGGTCAACGACAGGTTCCACTGGCAGCCACTGCGTATCGGCACTACCGTGCAGAGGTTCGCGACTCCCCAGTGGAGATACGTCACGCCGTTCGCGCTGACCGCACCCGACCAGTTCCCGGTCCCCGCGCCGGACCTGCGCAAGGACTACGCCAAGCCGGTCAGGGACATCGTCAAGTTCAGCGCCAAGCTGACCGACACGGACAAGGCCATCGCCGAGTACTGGGCGGACGGGCCGAAGTCCGAACTGCCGCCGGGACACGGCGCGATCTTCGTCGGCGCGGTGTGCCGGATGCACGGCGACGACCTCGACAACGACGTGAAGCTTCTGTTCCTGCAGGGCAACGCCGTGCTCGACGCGGGCATCGCGGCCTGGCACCTGAAGGTGACGTACGACTTCGTCCGCCCGATCACCCTGGTCCACGTCCTGCTCAAGGACGAGAAGATCAAGGCGTGGGGCGGGCCCGGCCGCGGGACGGTCACCATGCTCGGGCAGGACTGGCAGCCCTACCAGCTGCCGAGCGTGGTCACGCCCCCGTTCCCCGAGTACGTCTCCGGCCACAGCACCTTCAGCGCCGCCAGCAGCGAGGTGATCCGGTCGTTCGGCGCCAGCGACGTGCGGAACCTCTCGGTGACGATCCGGGCCGGGTCGTCACGGATCGAGCCCGGCAGCACCCCGGCCGCCGACGTCCGGCTCGGCTGGCGGACTCTTCAGGACGCCGCCGACCAGGCCGGGATCTCACGGGAGTACGGCGGCATCCACTTCGGCGACGGCGACGCCAACGGCCGGGCGCTCGGGAGGAAGATCGGCCAGGCGGTGTTCGCCAAGGCACAGCGGTACTTCAACGGCACCGCTGGGTAAGTGCCCGTCGCCGGTAGGTGCGACTCCCCCCGATCGCACCTACCGGCGGCCGGCTGCCGCGCAGTTCGTTCGGCACCGTCGACCACCTCGCCGTGCGCGGACCGCTCCCGATATCGGCGATTTTCTGATCGTGGTCCGCAATAGTGATCTCGGGACTACCAGCCGACGTTCCTGATTCTCGTTCGTCTTCGCCGCAGCTCAGCGGCACTTCTCATTGATCCAGACGAATCCCGTCTGGCGGCAGAGCCTTGTCCGGAGCGCATCCGGGCGCCTACCGTTACCTGCCATCGGCATTGACGTTGACCGATCTCGAAACCGGCAACGTTGATTCCGTCTGAATTGCTTCCCGGCGCATGCCGGCGGGCACACGGGTACAGGAGGTCATAGATGTCGAAGACGCTTCGCGTGCTTGCTGGGCTCGCGCTCGTCGGCGGCCTGATGGTGGCGGTTCCGAAGGCCTATGCCGAAGTCGAACCAGGCGGCTGGACTGCCTACTCGCCGTCGTACACCGTGCAGGAGCGCGGCTGTGGCAAGGTCAGTGACCTGACGTTCCGGCTGACCTGCTCCGGCAGCGGTGGCGACCAGCGGGCCGAGCGGCGGTATGCGACCTACACCGGCGGCACACGCCAGTTCGAGGGCTATTTCAAAATCACCAGCATGGGCGGCAGCCGCATCAGCTTGAAGCAGACGTTCAAGACAACCGGCCCGTTCTTCCTGCTCGCGGTCGAGCGCGGCGGCCGGCTATACGCGGTGCACGGCGGAAACACGATCGCGGGTGGCGCCACGGTCGGCACCACCGTCCGCGTCAACACCGTCCATACGGTCGGCAAGAACCACAAGACCTACATCAACGGGTCGCTGAAGCATACGGTTTCCAGCCCGGGCGGCAGTTTCTACGACAAATTCGGTTCGTACCGGACGGCCAGCGGCAGAGGCCCGATCACGGTCGAGTGGAGCAATGTCCGCTTCTGGCGCAAATAGACCGTCGACAATGCGAGTGCAGCCGCCCCCATGCGCCGGGGCGGCTGCCGCGATCTTCTACCGTCGAGGCCGACATTGAGCAGGAAACTACCCAGCCTGGCGCTGGCGATTCTCGCCGCGGGGCTGGTCACGGGGCTGGTCGCGGGTTGCTCCGACCCCGCTCCGGCGCCGGCGCCGAAGCAGGGAGACCAGCTGGTCGCCACGCTGGTCTCGCCGACCGACATCACCCTGACGTGGAAGGCCGACGGGGTGAACGTCGCCGGCCGGGTCGTCGAGTTCGCCACCGAACCGCAGGGCCAGTACACGATTCTGCAGTTCGTCGGGCCGACCCAGACCACCTATACCCACCCGGACCTCATCCCCGAGACGAAGTTCTACTACCGGATCCGCCCCGTCTACGGGCCGGCTTCGGCCGCGGTGGAGGTCACCCTGCCCGAGGGCGCCTTCGACGACAACGCCGACCATGGCGACCAGGAATGGGTCGCTCCGCACACGGTCGCCGGCCCGACCGTCGCGACCCAGTCGATCCGCAACTCGCCGACGGCCGGGGCACCCACCGACCTCAAGGCCACCGTGATGGACGCCAACGGCGTGAAGCTCACCTGGACCGACCATGCCAGCGACGAAGAGGGGTACCTGCTGGAGGTCAAGCCGGCCAGCAGCGCCGGCTACGGCGTGGCCGCGGTTTTCGAGCGGGACATCAACGCAGCCGGCCTGGTGACGCTGCCCAACGAGAAGAAAGCCGCGATCCGCGTACGGGCGTTCTACTACGGCGAACCATCCAACGTGGCGTACCAGAAAACAGGGTCGGACCAGAAGTAGCGGCTCCGGCCCTGCTGACCACCTCCCGGCTGCGGCCCTGTTGACCACCTCCCGGCTGCGGCGGGCGGCGGCCAGCAGCGGTATGTCAGGTAAGGAAGTCGAGGAGGACCGGGCGGAGTGCGTCGGGCTGGTTGAGCACGCCATGGTCCTGGCCGTCGAGGGTGATGTAGCGGGCGCCCGGGATGGTGTCGGCGACGGCGCGGGCGGCGGCGGGGAGCCATGGCGGGCTCAGGCTGCCGCCGATGGCGAGGGTCGGCGCTGTAATCGTTGCGAGGCGATCGGCTGGCAGCGCGTTGCCGGGACCACATACGGCCGCGTCGTAGGGCAACGTGTGCGCGAGCCCGGTGAACCAGCCCCACACCTGGCTGGCCTTCATTTCCTGGACCATCTCGGGGGGTACGGCGACCCCCTCGGTCAGGAAGAGCGTCACCGCGTCGTCACGTCGGCCCTCGTCGATCAAGGCCCGGAGCCGATCGACCAGGTCAACCCCGGGTCGGGCCCGGCTGCCGTCGACGACATACGGCGGCTCGTATACCGCGAGCTTGGCGATCGGCAGGCCCCGGAGGGCCGCTTCGAGGGCGAGGATCGCGCCCGAGGAGTGCCCGAACAAGCTGGCCGACCCGCCCGCGTGTTCGATCAGCGCGGCAAGATCGTCGATTTCGCGGTCCACGGTGCGGCGGCGGCTGTTCCGGCTCTCGCCGCCTCGATCGGTGCGGCGCCGCCGGAGATGCCGATCGCCCGCATGATCGCCGCGTGCGCGGCCATGCCGAATCGGGCGACGATCACCTTCAGGTCGTCGCACCCGTCCATGTAACGCGAGGGGATCCAGTCGGCGAGCAGCGGCCCGGCGACCTGGTCGGGTGCCTCAGCGAGGAACCGCGCCGGTGTGCGTTCGAAGCTGACGACCGGTCCCGATCCCAGCCGCAGCCATCGCTCCCGCTCACCCGGCCGCCATTGCATCATTGATGCTGCACGCCCTTTCGACTGCGGCCACGGGTGGCGAGGCCGGTGGCGGCCAGGACGTCAGGAGGCGTCCTGCACCTCAGCCCAGCCCTTGCGGCTCGCCCAGCCGAGGCGGGCCAGGACGATCAAAGCGATCAAGGCCGTCGCCGGGCCGGCCCAGAGCAACCAGAGCGGCACACCGCCCCAGAGGGACACCGCCGTCCGGTTCTTCTCCTTGACAATGCTGTACGCCCGATCGCCCACCGCATAGGCCTCAATCTGCTTGGGCAGGTTCGCACCGTCGTATGCGTCCCAGTTCACGATCGCGTTGCCGGTGCGGATGCGGCCGTCTGCCGGCCACGTTGAGTTCGCACATTCGGTCCGGTTCGAGGCGTGGAAACTGCCTCGGTACACCTTCTCGTAGACGGTGCACTGATCGGAGAGTGTCACGGTGGTCTTCGTACCGTAACTGGCGGCGTACTGTTCGCCGAGCTGCCAGCGCACCAGCAGCCCCACGCTTGCGGCAAGGGCCAGCGCGACCCCGGCGAACAATGCCACCACGGTGACTGAACCGGCCCGCGACGGCGCGGATCCTCGGCCCGCGGTGGCGGTGACCGTGGCGAGGTATGCCACTGCGCAAACTGCCAGGGCCACTCCAATGGCACCGATCAGCGAGACGCTCCCGGCGCTTCCAGTGCAGACCACCAGCACCAGACCGACGCCGATGGCGACCTTGGCCAGCCACAACCGAAAAGTTAGGTTCTCGTCCTTGCGTGTTGGTGCGCTCATGGCCTCGTTCCCGCGTACCTCGAAGTCGCCATCGACCGGCATCGCAGGATAGCAATCGATCAATCCACACATGCACCCAGCCCGGCTGCTCGGTGACATCTGCCCCGCAGGAAGATCCCGGCCGTTCGGCGGGCGCACCGCGGGTGTGTCGCACGGGTGCCTATGCTCGCGGCATGGTCTCCCCGCATGCTGAGGCGGTGCTGGCCGCCGTCCCTCGCCGGCAACGACCCCGCTGAGCTGGTCTGGCTCGACCAGCGTCTCGACGACGCCGACGTGCAGGTGGTCGGCGACACCGTCGCGGTGCTGACTGCGGTGGCGACCGACGTGGTCTCGCGCGCCCAGGATGCTGAGAGGGCCGGGGATGTTGAGACGTTCCGGCTGCGGCTGACCAAGACCTGGGTGCCCGGCCCGGAAGGCTGGCAGTGCCTGTCGGGACATCCCGGCCCGAGGCTTCCCCGCAACGGTGCATGACCGGCGGCGGCCACCCGAATCGGGTGCCGCCGTTGTACGGGGTCGGTCAGAACACGTCGCTCAGTGGGTTCGGCGATGTTGCTTCAGAGGTCGGTGATGCTGCCGTCGGCGAAGTCCGTCCGACTTTCGGAAGATCCAGTCAGCTCGAGCCAGCGACCAGCGGCAGGCGAGTACGCCGCCGGGAGGGCCGGGTACCTTTTGAACGGGCGTGTTCGGGCGCCGGTCGGATGTACGTCGTCAGTCAGCACGTCGCCGGTAGGTAGCGCAGACCATCGGCGTCCGGAATAAGGTAGCCGACACTGCGCGGCTGCGCTGGGTCGCCGTCGAGGTCCTTTGCGTACGTCGCGCCGGAGACCGAGTTCCGCGCTCCTGCGGCGTGAGCGCCGGTCGAGTGTCATGCGCTGGTCCGCGACCGGGTAGGCCTACGCGCGAGCCCGTGCCGGCTGGCCTTGGGGCTGAAGGAAGACCGGATCGCGGCATGTGCGGATGGCGCACCAGGTCCTCTTCGACGCCGCCGGCGTCACCCTCTGATACCTGAGACCACCGCCCGGCCTGCGGTGACGGGGACCACCTTGCTCCAGCGGCCGCGTGGCTGCCCGGTCACGTTCGACCGGTCCCGGCCGGTCTGGGGACGGGGGCCGGCAGTCCGTAGCGACGGCGGAACAGCAGGTAGGCCACCGGGTCGGCGAGGAGGGGGAGCGAGTACGAGGCGACCCGGTAGGCGGGGGTGGCCATGAGGGCGTAGGCGGGGCGGACACCGGCCAGGATCAGCAGACCGCTCAGGCTTGCCTCCACGATGCCCAGTCCTCCCGGCGTAACGGGGGAAGAACTCACCCAGCGGCGCTACCCCCGGCCAGCCGAATACCCGCGCCAAGCCAATCGGACCAATCGGGATCAAATGCCATCTAAAGGAGCGTTCCCAGCTCTCGCTCGGACAGGGCGCGCTCCTCGGGCGTGGTCTGGTTCGGGTCGCCCCCGGGGAGCGACCCGAACTGGCGCAGCAGGTCGCCGATGTCTGTCCGGTCCAGGAGCTTCATGAGCTGTTCGGGCAGCTCGAGCGCCTCGCCATCGCGCAGCACGACGGCTGCACTGATCATGGCGCGGATATCGTACTGCGATCCCCACACCTCCGGCACGGCCCGTTGGACGTCCAGCAGGGTGTAGACGGCTTCCATTCCGGTCCGCACCGAATACTCGGTGGTGTAGATGCAGTCCCGCGCGGTCTCGGCGAACTGGCCGATGAAGGCGAAGTTGACCGCGTGCTCCGGCACCACGGCCGGCCGGTCGCCGGCAGCCCGCGGCAGGAAGAACGCCACGACGAACGGCAACGTGCAGGGGTTGCAGATCACCCAGTTCGCCAGGTCGCCGATCTCCTCGACCGGCACCCCCATGTGGTAGAGCCACTCCTGGGCAATCTCCTCGCCGGTGCACTCCAACATCGGCTTGTGCACGAAGTCGCCGGGCTGGTCGGGGAAGAGACCGATGATCCAGCTGACGACCTCATCGGGCCGCTGCGTCTTGAAGTGGGGCTGCCGTTCGCCGTTCCACGAAATCGACCACGCGGAGTCGCGGAAGGTCAGATTGCCGCCGGTGAAGACATGGCCGTTGAACGCGAACGGGTTGCGCTGGGTGATCTTCTGGATGTAGTCGGCCACCTTGCCGTGACCGAAGGTCACGGTCGCCGTCATCGGGGTCGACTGATCAGTGTGGGTGCAGAACTTGTCGGGCCGGCCGAAGGAGGGATCCTGCTCGGCGATGTTGCGCTACAGCGCCCAGATGCTGCCCTCCCGGATCTCGGTGTCGAACCTGGCGGGGGTGTGCTGATCGCCCCAGGCGTAGTTCTCGACCGGGGAGCCGTTGGTGATGAAGACCAGGTCATTCTCGGTGAGGTCGACCCCGCCGGGCTGCCCGGCGTCGAGCCATTCCATGCGGCGGGCCACCTTGCGCTGGGCGGTGATGTCAAAGAGCACGTCGGTGACCCGGGTGTCGTAGACGATGGTGACGCCGTGCTGCTCCTGCAACCATTTGACCAGTGGGAGGATGAAGGACTCGTACTGGTTGTACCGGCTGAACGTGATGCCAGCAAGATCCGTGAGCCCGCCGAGCAGGTGAATGAAGCGATTGAGGTAGCGCTTCAACTCGAGCGCGCTGTGCCAGGGCACCATCGCGAACATCGTTTTGAAGAAGAGCCAGAAGTTGCTGTCCAGGAAGTCTTGACCCATGACGTCGCTGACCCGCTTGTGCACAGGCATCAACCACCTCGTCATCCAGGTCGAGTCGCTGGACGCAACCCTCGCCGATCTTGCCGCCATGGGGATCGTGGCCGAGTCGCCCGGGCTTCCCGACGGCGCGGATGGGCCGCGGACCAGTTGGATCACCGACCCGGACGGCTACCGGATCGAGCTGGTCCAGTGGCCGGCCGGCCATGCCGACGGCATCACCGAGGCCGACTTCGCCTGAGCCGACGCACCCGACTCATCGTCGGGGATACCTGCGCGCTGGATCGACACCGGTGGCTGCCAAACCCAGTGTGAGGGCGGCGATGGCACGGGGAGTACGCGATCTCGTGACGTCTCCAGTGCTGATGGGGTGCGGGCCGGGTCGCCGGCAGTGGCGCTATCGACGGGCCGCCGCGCCAGGGGGTAGGAGAAATCGTAAGAAGTCTTTGCTGTTTTCGCATTCACCAGCCATCGCGTCTGCAAGATCAGCACAACCGCCCGGGACGTTGTCGGCCCCAGCCCCGGGCACCAGCCACCGGACGAACGCGGGGTCGGCGTACCCGGTTGATCCGTCGGAGGCCCCGCGACCGCGTGCCCGTCGGCAGCGGTCACGGGACCGTCCCACGGCTGCGGTTTGCCCCGCTGTGTCAGCCGGTGAAGCCGGCGGTGATGGAGGTGAACTGCCACCAGTTCTGGGAAATGCCGGAGCAGTTGGAGACCACACCGCCGCCCGGGCAGGGCCGGTCCCGGTTGACCGACCAGAACGCCAGCCGGGCGATGTGGCTGCCGTTGGCCCAGTCGCGAATCTGGTTCCAGGTGCCCGGGTCGGTCAACTCCTGCTGGTCGGACAGGCCGTTCATCCCCGAGATGCCCATGTGGGCGTACGCGGTGGCATCCGACCATCCGAAGGTGCCCTTCAGCCTGTCCCGCAGTCCGTTGGCCGCGCTCACCGTGCAGTTGTAGATCCCCACCGAGCAACCGAAGTCGAACGGCATGATCGTGTACACATCGATGTTCGCACCCAGGTCCCGGGACCGGTCGATCAACCGGCCACCCCACCACGACGGCCCGGAGGTGCCGGTCCCGAACGTGACGATCGTCTTGATGCCCGGGTTGTTCTGCTTGACGATCCTCAGGGCGCCGAGGATGCGGTCCTGCACGGCCTCGTTTTCGAACTCGTCGCTGTTCTCGATGTCGATGTCGATGTACTTGAGGCCGTACGCGTTGATCACCTGCTGGTACGCCCCGGCGAGCGCCGAATCCGACGAGCAGTTCGGGCCGAGCTTGTTCCCGGACCAGCCACCGAAGGAGATCTCGACGTCGCCACCATTGCTGCGGATGGTGTTGATCGCCTGCTGGTCGACCCCGCCGTAAAGCGGACGGGTGCTGTCCCATGCCGGGGTGCAGCCACCACCGGAGTTCATGAACGCCATGGTGAACTGCTTGATCCCGGTCGCCGACATCACCGTCGTCGGCGACGGTGGGTCACCCCAGCCCTCGTACAGGTACGGAGCGGCCATCTTCGAGCCGCTCGGCGGGGGTGTGCCGCCGCCCGGGAGGGTCCACTTCTGGTTGTCGCCGGTGTGGCAGGTCCAGATCTGCAGCGGTGTCCCGTCGGCGGTGTTCCAGTCGGTCACGTCCAGGCACTTGCCGGACTGCGGGTTCACCAGGCGCTGGCTCGAGTCGTACCGCCATTGCTGCGCGCCGGTGCCGTTACAGGTCCACAGCCATACGCGGGTGCCGTCGGCGGTGCCGCCGTACTTGACGTCCATGCACTTGCTGAGCGCGCGGAGGGTGCCGTCGGAGCCGACGGTCCACTGCTGCGCGACCGTACCGTTGCAGGTCCAGAGCTGGATCTGGGTGCCATCGGTGCTGTTGGCGCCGGACACGTCCACGCACTTGCCGGCGAGCCCGGTGATCTGCCCGGTGGCGGCGTCCGCCGGGCCCGCCATGATGACGAGGGCAGCGCCGGCCGCGAGCACGGTCGCGCCGAGCGTGGCGAGTAAGGATTTTCGGATACGCATCGGGTGCCTCCGGGGGGAGTGAGGGAGGGGCAGGTCGACAGTGGCCGATGCGGGTGGCGCCTCGGCCGCTGCGCGCCTGGGGTCAGGCAGTGGATGCGAGAAATGGACAATTAGGAAACTTTATTAATTGAATGAAGTGAAGCGTATCGACGTGGCTAAGTCGGTGTCAACGATCCGCGTCGGAGTGCAGCGGGTGCGACGGGCGGGCCCGTGACGACACACGCACCTAACGCCCTCTATTCGGCACGTCCGGATGCGGGAGAGGTCCGCCTGCGGTGACGCTGTGCAGAGCGCGGTCGGCGGCAGATGAGGACTGGTTCGCCTCGTCGGCGATGAGGGCACGGACAGCGTGCTATTCGTGGGTTTGGGGGGCGTAGTCCTCGACTTTGCGGGTAGGGACGGTGCCGATGCCCGAGGTCGTGCTGGATGTGTCTGACTGTCTCGGCTCTGAAAGCGGCGGCTGGTCCACACGTGCGGAAGGAGCATTGGATGCGAGCGCTGCGGTTCACGGCGTACGGAGGTCCCGAGGTCCTCGAGTGGGCAGATGCTCCTGAGCCGCACCCGGGCCGAGGGCAGATCCGGATCGCGGTTCGTGCGGCCAGCGTGAACCCGCTCGACTCGAAGACCTCTACCGGGGCGATGTCCGGTGGCCAGCCGATGGTTGGCACGGGTTACCTCGGATACGACGCCGCCGGTGTGGTCGATGAGGTCGGCGAAGGTGTCACCGGGGTATCCGTAGGTGAGACCGTGCTGGACGTGCCGGCGAAACTGTCGGCGCGGGCCCGGCACAGCACGGCGTGATGGTCGGCGAACCGGCCCGCCAACGCCACGGTCAAATCCGGGATCTTGCGGCGCAACGTGCCCCTGGCCAGGTCGGCGAGCACCGCTGGGTCACGCTGCCCGCCGATCAGGGCTTCGATCATCGCCCGGCCGGACACGCCCAGGGCGTCGGAGGCCACCGAGTCCAGCTTGATGCCGCCGTCTTCGAGGACCTTGCGCAGGCGTTGGCCCTCCCGGGTGCGTTCCTCCACCACGGTGCGCCGGTAGCGGGCCAACTCCGCAGATCGCGGCGATCTGCGGCGCTGGGATGAAGCTACCGCGCAGCAGGCCGACCTCGCACAACTCGGCCAGCCACACCGCGTCCGCGGCATCGGTCTTGCGTCCAGGCACGTTCTTGACGTGGGAGGCGTTGCACAGCAGGACTTCCAGCCCGTCCGCCTCGACCAGGGCGTGGAGGACCGGCGTCCAGTAAATGCCCGTTGACTCCATAGCCACGTGACTAACCCGCTGCTCGACCAGCCAGCCGGTCATCTCCCGCAACGCCGAGTAGAACGTGCGGTACTTACGCACCTGCTGACAGCGCGTCCGGGCTGCTCGCCCGGCACGCGCACGGCGACCGTGATCTGCTTGTTGTGCACATCGATCCCGGCGACCCGCCCGTACACAATCTCCATGACGCCTCCCGAACAGCGTCGTCGTGCCTGGCATTCACCACGCGCCACCCGCGGAACCCGCGACAAATCAAGAAACTGACATCCGCGCTCGCAGCAGCAACCCGGGGTGCCTACCGGGGGTGGGCTCCAGCGTCATTCTCATTTACGGACACACGGTGCCAAGGGCGTACGACGTCGGCGGGCGACGCACCCACCAGTTTCATCCACTCACCGGCGCCCCGACAGAGGCATGATTTCTCATTTGCCGCTGACAGCGCGCTCTCGTGCCGATGTGCGTGAACATCGGCTAACGCCTGGCACACCACCCGCCCGTTGGCTATCGGTCATGCAGTACTCCGGTGCCGGGCAACGGCAGCCCCTACCCGGAGGATCAAATGCCACGACCCTGCTACCTCGGCCTGGCACAACCGGAGCCATCGTCGACGCGGGCGGCGGCTATTCTGGGCGCGTGGCGGTCGCTTACCAGCTGCTGTACCTCGTCGGCTTCAAGCCATGGGAGCGAGGCGGCGTTGACCGGGATTTGGCCCGATTCCTCGACCTCGAGGAACAGACCCGCACGCCGCCGTACGGTCGGGCCCTCGACCTGGGTTGCGGCACGGGGCTGCAGTCGCGAGGTATGCACCGTCGTATTCGTACACAAGCTCAACGTCATATCCCGGAACGCGAAACTGTAGGCGCAACTCAGCTACTTCACCGTCAACAAACGACTTGCCGTGGGAGTCGGTAATGTCTGAACCAGGCACAAGATCGCCAATGATCAGTGCGCTGGAATCTTTCGGCTTTGCCTTGATCGTCCTTGCCTCTACCCACACGGGACCCGAGCGAACTTGAAAGAGCAGGTAGACATCGGGAAGCGTTTGGTTGCCCCTGGATGAGAAGTTCGCGCTCTTCAGTACCACGTCCGTCAGCCCGCGCACCGTACCGTTGTTGGGCTCTGCGCGTTGGGTGGCGCCTATCCCTGGCGCCGTCGGACTCGGGCTTGGGGGGACGGGCTACTTGTGGGCGAACTGTCTACTGTGGCGGCAGTTGATGGCGTCGGCGACACCGTAGGTTTCGTCGGCGATCCGCAGGCCATAAGATGGAAGCTGATCGCAAGTAGTGCCACCATGCCATTGGCTTTGCGGCCCACAGCGTCTCCTCGGGTTTCGGAGTCTCACCGCACGTAACGCCCGCTGCCTCTACTCGAAGACGCTGGATGTGCTGGCGTGATCCAGCTCACGCACACCTTATCTACTCCATTTGCAGACCGGATTCACCCGTCCGCCTGCTCTATCTCTGCCATCCCGTCACCGTCGCCCCACCCCTCGGGGGAGCGGGCCGACGCCGGGGCCGCCACGACGTACGCGCCGGGCAGCATCGTGACCAACGCTGGCGGCCCGAGTGGCGGTCTGCTCGGCTTGCCTGGGTCGCTGGTGGCGGGATGGCAGTCCTCGCCATCCCGGAGCCGGAGCGCCCCCGCCGAGGCTCTACCGGTCCAGGCGCTCGGGCAGCCTGGCACGGTCGTGCCGCGCTTACGCGGCGCCTTGATCCTTGAATAGGCCGACTCGGCAGCGGCTTTGAAGACCGAGACCCGCACGACGGCGACCAGCGGAAACGCGAGCAGCCGCGCGGTCGTGGCTCGGTGCCTAGCAGGCCCGTGCCGCGTCGCAAGCGCGGCTCGCGTCAGACTGGATGTGCCGACTGCTCTTCCCAGAAGATCTTGCCGCGTCTGCGGCCGTGCTTGACCGCCGTCGCCGTGACGCTGCCGTCGTGGTACTCGTGGCGGGTGCGCCGACAGCCGCACTCGTAATAGCGGACGAACACAGCGAAGCCTTCGCCGTCGGCGTCGCGGTAACTCTCGCCCCCCACGATCTTGCCGCATGGCGCGGGCTCAGGTTCGAACGCTGCCCTCTTGCCGACCATCATTACCCCCAGCCAAGGGGTGGGCTGAACGTGTCACCAGCGTCCCACTGACCGCACGTCAAAGGAAGACGTCCGCTTGGCGTCGGCGGTGGCGCTGCTGCGCGACCCGGCCCCACCGCCCTCGGGTGTGGCTGGCCGGGTGCGGGAGTGTCCTCGCCGCCGACGCGCCATCTACCGCGAGCGGCCCGAATCGCGCCACCAACAGGGCTGAAACACTGGTGGGGCTGGGAGCACCGCTGCCCGGTCGCCCCGCCAGGGGTGTTTCAGCGCTCCTGCCCTGCACGGGTGTCACTCGGCTGTCACTCATGATCGGCTCCGTTTTCGCAGGTCAAGGCCAGTCGAGTGACACGAGTGACAGGTGTGACAGGTGTGACAGTGCGATGCTCTCTAGCCGACCAATGCGCCAAGCGCTTGTGCCCGCGCCTCGATGAGGCCCATCCGGGCTGACCACTCCAACGGGTCGGTATGGGCTGCCTGCCCCGTGAGTTGGTCGGGATGCTTGCGGTACAGCAGACCCGCGCCGTAATGGACGTGATGGGCTGGTCACAAGCCAGCATGGCAACCCGCTACCAACACGTCCCGATCGAGGTACTGAACGGGATCGCCAAACAAGTCGAAGGGCTCCTGTGGGACCCGCCGAAGCCCGACGACGACAGAGGTGACGACGGGTCCGCGAGCGTTCCGGTAGCGGTGTAGCTCGACCGGCAGAGAGTAGAGATTGCCCTCGACGCGCCTGCGCGGTCGAGGGCAATCGTTTGCTTACGAAGCGGTATGGAACGCGGCCGCGGTACGGGATGATCTGCCGGCTCTGTCGGCGGACAAGTTAGGTTAGGTGACCCTGCCGGGGTGATGGTCATCGACAACGCTGGTGATCTTAAGAAGGCGGGCCGCAGTGTCGGCCTTCAGCATCAGTACACCGATCTTTTGCTCGTAGGAGCACAATCCTACGTTGAAACTACCAAGAAAGGCCAGTGCCATGGACGCCTGCAATATCGGTCAGACCGTGTTTCGCTATCGGCTGGGCCTCCTCGTGCTTCTTCCTCTTGTAACGCAGCTGGTCGTCCCTGGGTGCCGGCCCTCCCAACCTGCCTGTACGGGTGGCCTTCATCCATACAAGGATAAGTGCCTGAGTAACATGGCCATCCAATATGTTGGGTGTACGGAGGGAAGGGGGATAAGTCCGACGACCGAAATTAGTGGTGGTGTCGGGGGTACGTTGAAAGTAGTTGCGGATGCCTCGCTAAAACTGGCCTACAAGAAGACGCAGCAGGAAAACACTCCGGTGGCTTTGCAAATCGTCAAAGACTGTATGGAAATCGCAAAAGACACTTCGCCGGCAGGCGACCCAGAGCAAAGTGCCGCGACAGACTACCAGCACCAGTTCGACCAAGCTCTACAACAGTGGCAGCAGGACCAGATTAACCAGACCCCGACGCTTACCCTTTCGACCAGCAGTGCGAGGAAAGGAGAAAAGGTGAGGGTCACAGGTTCCCGATTTTGGCAAAACGAAATGGTTGACATCCGCGTTCACAGCACGATTGTCGCGCAGCTTAAGGCTGACAAAGACGGTGGTTTCTCAACAGTCATCACGGTGCCGTCGAGTGCACCACCACCGGACTTCGACACTGTTATCAGTGCAACGGGCCAGAGCTCGTCACGATCGGCCCAGGCTCCGTTCCATACAGCTCCGTAAGCAGCCTTTCTGCATCTACGTAACGATCCCGGGCTCGGGTACTATTACGTTTGGTTCTCAAGCGTTCCGCGCGGGTGCTTCCTGACTCCTGGTACCGGCTGGCCCACGCCGTGTCGACCGTCATCGCCGCCCGCGAACGCAACCGATAACCCGGCCCCCGACGAGCTGATCCCCTTGACCCTCAACGAGATCCGCCGCCTGTTCGCCAAACTCCTCTAGCGCATCACGCGCGCATCAACCACTGCCTGGCACGGTCCAGGTGGCGCCGCCGGCATCAAGGCCGAGCCGGATCAGCCACTACCGACGCCGCGGCCACCTCGAACATCGACCGGTCCCCTCCATAACGAACTCGGGCTGCCGTACTAGAGGGAGCGGTTGACCGCCTCCCAAGCGAGCAGCGATTCGTGCCCGACTCAGACCTACTGAGACCAGAACTGAGACCACAAGATCAACGCGGTCAGACAAAGCAAAACGGCGACCTGCGTTTCCGCTGGTCACCGTCTTGACAACCCGGCGAAGGGTTGGTGGGCAGGGGCGGGGTCGAACCGCCGACCTTCCGCTTTTCAGGCGGACGCTCGTACCAACTGAGCTACCTGCCCTTGCGGGCGCTTGCGGTCCTGACGGGACTTGAACCCGCGACCTCCGCCTTGACAGGGCGGCGAGCACTCCAACTGCTCCACAGGACCTGGTCCGGCTGAACCTGGTCGTGCCCCCAACGGGATTCGAACCCGTGCTACCGCCTTGAAAGGGCGGCGTCCTGGGCCGCTAGACGATGGGGGCGGCCCCGCAATCATCGCACACGTGCGAGTCAAGCAGTGAAGCTCCCGTCCGGCCCCGCCGAAGGCTTGCGAAAGCATACGCGAGCCGGGAACCGTTCGCAAAATGGGTATCCCCGAATCATCGGGCACGCGGGTGGGGGTGGATCTGCGGGGGCTCGGCCCCGATGGGCAGGGCCACCAGGTTCAGCTGCCGCTCGCGTAGTAGGTAGGGCAGCAGCACCCGGTAGGCGGCCACGGTCGAGTCGCGGACCCCGCCAGCGTCGTGGGAGAGGATCAACGACCCGGGGTGCACGTTGGCCTTGACGTTGGCGATGATGTGGTCGGTCATGACCGGGCCGGGCGGGTACGCGGCGACGTTCCAGTCGGACGGGTCGAGGTCCCAGCCCAATGACGTCATGCCCAGCTCCTGGGCGATCGAGACGGCGCTGTCGGTCCACTTGCCGCCGGGGTGGCGGAAATACTTGATCCGCGCGCCGGGGACGGCCCGGTGGATCTCGTCGTTGGTGCGCTGCAGGTCGGAGCGGATCGTCTCGGCCGATCGCTGGCCCAGGTGCATGTCGTGCTGCCAGGTGTGGTTGCACAGGGTGTGCCCGTCCCGGACGATCGCCTGCACCAGGTCGGGCCGCGCGCGGACGTGTATGCCGATCAGGCAGAACGTGGCCTTCACGCCGTACTGGCGGAGCAGGCCGAGTATCGCGAGAGTCTGCTCGCCCGGACCGTCGTCGAAGGTCAGGGCGACGGCGTCGCTGCCGGTGTGCCGCGCGACCACGCCAGGCGTGAAGGAAGTATCGGGAGCGGCTGGCGGGACGGCGGGCGCGGGCGCCGCCGGGTCCAGCGCCGAGGCATGCCCACTCGTGCGCAGGTTGGTGAAGATGGCCACCCGCTTGGCCTCGTGGCCGCCGGAGGTCCAGCTGCTCATGGCGAGGACGAGCAGCACTGCAAGGACCAGCGGAGCGGTGGGTATCGCGGACGCGGGCAGGCGCCAACGAGGCATGCGGCAACTCCCGAGGGGTGGGCCGGGGGTGGGACCGGCCCACGGTAGCGGAGACTCCCTACGTCGTGGGGGTCTAGATTTCCGCTGGCCCAAGTTGGGGAGTACATATCAGGAAAAAGCAGCCGCCTGGAACAGTTCGACCGCGTCTTTCAGGCAGGCTGGTGCCACCACGCCCGGCGGCAGGGTGGCGGGATCCCATCCCGACCCGCCGGCAGCGACGAGGGCGGGCCGGCCATGCACCGCCAGCAGTTGTTCGAGCTGCGCCGGGTTGCCGGTCTCGGGGACCTGCGACCAGATCAGCACGGCGACCGGCCCGGTGCGCCGCACGGCGGCGCGAAGAGCACTTCCGGGTACCCGCGCACCGAGCACCCGGGTCGGGATGCCGCGCTGCGCGAGGGCGGCGGCCAGCGCCTCGATCGGCAGGCTGTGCTGCTCCTCGTCGGCGCAGGCCAACAGCAACCGGACCGGCGCGCTGCGCGGCGGCCGGGGCAGCGCCGCGAACGACGCCGAGATGCAGCCGGACAGCAGGTGCTCGACCTCGATCAGCGCACCGGTCGACGCGGTGCGTTCGCCGACGGCGACCAGTACCGGCCGCAGCACCTCGTCCCACGCGTCGACGATCCCGCGTTTCTCGAGCGCGTCGGCGGCGAGTTGGCGTACCCGGAGCACGTCCAGGCGCAGCGCGGCGCGCCCGAGGCCCCGGGCGGCTGGATCGGCGTCGCCGAGCGCGAGTGCGTGCCCACCGCCGCCGTCCCGGGCCGCCATCGACGCCGGCGGGGAGGCATCGGCGACCGTACCCAGCGCCTCCGACTCGGGCAGCGGCGCCTGGCGCGCCCAGCGGGCCGCCTCGGCGGGCGTGACACCCGCGGTGACCAGCTCCTGCATGAGTACCAGCCGGGCCATGTCGTCGGCCGTGTAGCGCCGGTGGTGGCCCGGCTCGTGCGCGCTGGGGCCCAGCCCGTACCGCTGGTGCCAGCTGCGCAGGGTCGTGACGGCGACGCCGAGGCGGTGGGCGGCGGCGCCGGCGGTCAGCAGTTCTTCACTCACCCGGAGGCTCCGCTGCCGTCGCGTGCCACACCGAGACCACCCCCGCCAGCCAGGGCGCGTACGACCACGGCTGGGTGGCGATCTCCCGGAGCAGTTCGTCGAGGTGTACCCAGCGCAGCGCGGCCACCTCGCGCGGGTCGGGCCGCAGGGGCGCGCTGTCGGCGTGGCCGACGAGCACGTGGTCGTACTCGTGCTCGACCCGCTCGCTGACCGGGTCGAGGGCGCGGTAGACGTACACGCCGACCGGGGTCAGCCGCACGTCGCGCAGCCTCAGCTCCTCGTCGAGCCGCCGGGCCGCCTCCTCGACCAGGTCAAAGCCGGGGCGCGGGTGGCCGCAGCAGGCGTTGGCCCAGCGCAGCGGGAAGCGGGTCTTCTCGGCGGCCCGCTGCTGCAGCAGTAGCCGGCTGGCATCGTCGACGAGCAGCACCGAGAAGGCGCGGTGCAGCTGTCCCGGCGCGGCGTGCGCCTGGGCGACGGTGGTCGCGCCGGCGGGTTCGCCACCGGAGTCCACCAACTCGACGAGCGTGTCTTCGCGGCTCACGACGTCACTCCCGTGATGCGCTGGGCGGCCAGTCGGCCGGAGATCAGAACCATGGGTACGCCCACGCCGGGCTGGGTGCCCGAGCCGACGAAGACCACGTTGTCCAGCCCAGGGTGCAGGTTGGCCGGCCGGAACGGGCCGGTCTGGCGCAGCGTGTGGGCGGCCGCGAACGGCGTGCCCGCGGCCATGCCGGCGTCGGCCCAGTCGGCCGGGGTGACCAGGTGGGACACCTCGACCGCGTCCCCGAAACCGGTGTATCCGCGCTGTTCGAGGGTCTCGATCAGGTCGTTGCGGTAGAGCGGCGCGGCCGGCCCCCGCCAGTCGATCGTCGGCACCGAAAGGTTCGGCGCCGGCGCCAGCACGTAGTAGGTGTGCCGCCCGGCCGGGGCGACCGACGGGTCGGACCGGCTCGGGTTGGTCACCAGCAGGGACGGGTCGCTCATCAACTGCCCCCGATTGATGATCTCGTCGAAGGTGCCCCGCCAGGCCCGGCCGAAGTGGATGTTGTGGTGCGCGATCTTCTCGTACCCCTGCTTGGATCCGACATGGAGCACGACGCAGGACGGCGAGTAGCGCAAAGACCGCAGGCGGCGGGCCGGGGGATCCGGTAGCAACGAACGGTACGCGACGGGCAGGTCGGGGTTGAGCACCACCACATCGGCGGGGACGTACTCGCCGCCCTGGATACGTACGCCGCGGGCCCGGCCGTTTCGGGTCTCCACCCGGGTGACGGTGGCGTCGTAGCGGATCGTGACGCCGTGCTTCTCGGCGACCGCGGCGAGGGCGCGCGGGACGGCGTGGATGCCGCCGCGCGGGAAGTACACGCCGGCGACCGCGTCGAGGTAGGCGATGACCGCGTAGAGGGCGAGTGCGTCGTGCGGCGCGAGGCCCGCGTACATGGCCTGGAAGGAGAAGATCCTGCGGGTACGTTCGTCGCGGAAGAACTGGTTGACCTTGGTCTGGAGCCGGCGGAACCCACCGATCGCGGCGAGCCGGAGCAGGTTGGCGGTGAGCAGGTCCCACGGGCGGTCGATGTTGCGGTCGATGAAGTCGGCGCGCTCGAGCCGCCACAGCTCGCGGGCGTAGTCGACGAAGCGCAGGTATCCGTCGGCCTCGCGCGGCCCGCACACCCGGGCCACCTCGCCGGCCATCCGGGCAGTGTCGGTGATGACGTCGAGCGTGGAACCATCCGGGAAATGGGCCCGGTAGGCCGGGTCGAGCCGGTCGAGCGGGAGCCAGTCGTCGAGCTCCTCGCCCACGGTCCCCATGAGGTCGGCGAGCAGGTCGGGCATGGTGAGCACGGTGGGGCCGGTGTCGAAGTCGTACCCCTCCAGGCTGAGCCGTCCGGCGCGGCCGCCGGGATGGGCCTCGCGTTCCAGCACGGTCACGTCGCGACCGGCGGCGGCGAGCCGGATCGCGGTGGCGAGCCCGCCCAGGCCGGCGCCCACGATCACGACCCGTCCGGTCGGACCCGTCACAGTTCGCACGTCGTTCCTCCTTCATCGGGCCGGCCTTGCATCGGTTTCTTTGGCCCTGCGTCGAATCGTAGCGTAGGCTTCCGGTTGCGTCGATTGTTGCGTCGATAAATTTGGAGGCCTCGGATGGAACCGCTCGCCGCCTCGTACGAGCGCTGCCGGCAGCTGCACAAGCAGCATGGGCGCACGTACTACCTGGCCACGCGCCTGTTGCCGGCGTGGAAGCGCCGGCACGTGCACGCGCTCTACGGCTTCACCAGGTACGCCGACGAGATCGTGGACCGCATCGAGGCGCTGCCACCGGTCGAGCGGACCCGGCAACTCGCAGACTGGTCCGACCGCTTCCTCGCCGGGCTGGCCGGTGAGGTGACCGATGATCCGTTGCTGCCTGCCGTCCTGCACACCATCCGCGTCTTCGACCTCGACCTCGAGGACTTCCGCAAGTTCCTCGCCAGCATGGCGATGGATCTGACCGTGTCCGGCTACGCGACCTACGACGACCTGCTGCGATACATGGAGGGGTCGGCGGCGGTGATCGGCACCATGATGCTGCCGATCCTGGAGGCCGACGATGTGGTTGCCGCCCGCGAGCCGGCCCGGCAGTTGGGGCTGGCGTTCCAGCTCACCAACTTCATCCGAGACGTGGCCGAGGATCTCGACCTGGGCCGGGTGTACCTGCCCGGCGCCGATCTCGCCCACTTCGGCGTTACCCCAGCCGACCTCAAGCACGCGCGGGCCGTGGGCGCTGCGACGCAGCCGATCCGGGAGCTGATCGCCTTCGAGGTGCAGCGGGCGCGCGGGCACTACGCCGCCGCGGCGCCCGGGGTCACCATGCTCGCGCCCGCGTCGCAGGCCTGCATCCGCGCGGCGTACCGGATCTACGGCGGGATCCTCGACGAGGTCGAGCGCCTCGACTACGACGTGTTCGCCCGCCGGGCCCGGGTGCCCCGCCGCCGTCGCCTGGCCGTCGCGTGCGCATCGGTGCTGACCCCGGCCGGCCGCCCGGTGCCGCTGCCCGGCCACGACCTCGACCCCGCCCGCACGCCGAAGGCCGCCTCCTTGATCGGCACAACTTCCCGAGAGTTATCGCCTCGGGCGGCCTTTGCGGAAGCAACGTCCCGGACGTTGTGACGCTCATGGGCATGGACACCGCGATCGCGCTGTTCAGCCGGGATCTGGAGAACTGGCGCTACCAGATCGGCGTGGACTATCCACCACCGATCGAGGGCGTCGAGCCCTACTTCTCCCGGTTCTCCCGCCCCACCGGCGTCGCGGCTCGCATCGCACCGAGTGCCAGCCCGAGTTGGAAGCGGTTGTCGACGCCGAGGCGGCTCATCAGCCCGCCGAGGGCGTACCCGACGGTCCGGCGGCTGAGGTCCAGCTCGCGGGCCGCCGTCTCGTCGGTGTGGCCGCGCGCGAGCAGCTCCACGATCGCGCGCTCCCGCGGGGTGAGCGCGACGGCGGCCGGCGGCTCCAGAGCGGGCTCGTGCTCGGCGGGCTGGCGCCGCGGCTGCTGGCCGGTCGGGAGTGGCCGGGCCTCGGGCACCGCCTCCCGCGCCGGTGGCCCCGCCTGAACAGGAATCCGTGCCGGGGACTGTGGTGGCGCCGGGGCGGGGGATTGCGCGCCGGTCGCCTGGGTCGTGCGCACTGGCGCGGGTTGGGCCGGGCTGACCGGGATGGGCTGGGGCCCTGCTGTGAGGGTGGGCGGGGCGGGGGTTGTCGCCGTGGGTTGGACCGCGCTGGCCGGGCGGACCGGGCCCGGCTGGGTGGCGGTGCGGGCCGGCGCCCCCGGGTAGTCGCCGGTCGCGTCCCGGGCAGCCGCCTCCAGCTGGCGTGGCCGGTACCCGTGCAGCTGGCCCACCACCTGGTTGGGCTGGCGGGCCGCCCAGATCGCCCGGCCGGTCGTGCGCGCCGTGCGGTGCGAGGTGGCCGAGACGCGGCGGATCGCGCCGGCACCGGCGAGCTCACGCATCGCCTCCCGTACCCGATCGTGGGACATGCCCAGCTCGTGAGCGAGCTGGCCTTCCCGCGCCATGTCGAGGGAGACCAACGTGCGGTAGACCAGGTCGGCATCGGGCGACAGCCCCCAGCGGACCAGGGACGGAAGGACCCGACCCGTTCGAGCGGATGTGCGGTGCGTGTCCATCGGCTCCCCGTATTGCACTGGACCAGACCGAAAGCCACTCAACCGACTAACGATAGGTAAGCGCAACACGTCGGACGGTGATTGCCACATGCTGCAAGATCTCGTCGTGGGGTTGCGTACTTCGGTTACGTACTACCCGTGGTACGGAATCCGTCGTCAGGCGCATTTGGATGGGTTCGACCCAACCTCGATCTTGGAAACTTTGGCGCCGATATTGGTGCCGGATCCTCCAAGATCGGCGACGGTTGCTTCGACGTTGGTCTACACAACGCGGATAGCGACCCACGGATGGGACTGGATCGACCAACGTCTCTCCGTGGGCGGGCGGCGGGGGAGGCCTAAGTCCGTCGTGGAAGCGGAGCGATTGTCACCGGCGAGGATCAGGTGGGGGAGCGCCCGGGGGCACTATGGAGAGCATGACTCCGCTCTATCTCGCCGTCCGGCTCCGCGACGCGGGCCTCGCGTGGAAGCCCGCGCCGGGTGACCGGTTCGTGATCCCGGACCGGGACATGGACGATGACGTGTTCGTCATCAGCGATATGACGATCGAGGTATACGGCTCGGTCATCGGGTTCAACGGCACCACCGAGTGGGCGCTCGACGACGTGGCGAAGGACGAGGTGGTCTGGCTGCCGCGCGAGGACCAGTTGCGCGAGCTGCTCGGTACGGGTTTCCGGCGCTTGGAGCGCACCGACCGGGGCTACCGGGTGGTGACCACCGAGTCGGCGTTCGGAGGGGAGTCCGCCGAGGAGGCGTACGGCGAAGCGCTGCTCGCCGACCTGCGCCGAGCGGACCTGCGCCGAGCGGACCCGCGCCGAGCGGACCCGCGCTGAGCCGACCCGCGCTGAGGGGCCTGCCAGGCCCAGTGCCACGCCAGTTCAACCGGCCCGCGGTCGAAGCGCCGCAGCCATGACGTTGCGAAGACGGTGATGGCGAGGCAGATGGCGGCCCAGAGCACCGGTACCCACCACGGTCGCAGCGCGCCGAACCGGGCGGCCAGCCCGAGCCCCCAGCCGTAGCAGAGCGCGGTGGCCAGCACGTTCTGCAGCACGTAGCACGACAGCGCGGCGCGGCCGACCGACGTCAGCGACTGACGGACGAGCCCGGGCCTCGCCGGCAGCGCGTGCACGATCGTGGTGACCAGCCCGATCAGCCCGAACGTGACCAGCGGCGCGCAGACGTAGCGGTCCACCATGAACCAGCGCGGGCCGGCGTACGAGCTGAGCAGGTTGAGCGGCACCCCCGCGCCCAGCCCGGCGAGCATGAGGCGGCGCCGGATCCCGGCACCGTGGGGATCCGGCGCGAACGCCCCCGCCCGCAGTAGCCGCGAGCCCAGCAGGAAGAGCGCGATCCCCATCGGGATGATGAAGACCGCCTCGGCCCGGTAGAGCCCGGCCGACTCGACCCGCGCGAGCACCTGCTGCCCGTAGCTGCCGCGGGCGAACAGGTCCGGCCCCGGCGACCCACCACTGCCTGGGCCCAGCGTCAGCAGCGCCACCAGCGCGAGGTGCACCGCGCCCGCGCCGACCAGCCACCGCCACACCGTCCGGTCACCGCGCCCGATGAGGAATGCCACGATCACCGAGATCACCGCGTACGACATGAGCACGTCGAACTCGAAGACCAGCAGGTAGTGCAGCAACCCTTCGAGGAACAGCAGGGCGGCACGCCACAGGTACCAGCCCGGCCAGCGGGCACCGCGCTGCCGCGCCGACCGGTACTGCAGCTCCAGCCCCACACCGAACAGCACGGTGAGCATGCCGAGGAACTTGCCGTTGGTCAGCCATCGCAGCCCGATCTCCACGGTCCCCGACCGCTGCATGGACAGGATGGCGGCCGGCCCGGCCGGGTCCGCGATGAGCCAGATGTTCGTGCCCAGGGTGCCGAGGATCGCCACCCCGCGCAGCACGTCCAGAACGTCGATTCGCTTTGACATGCGAGGAGATTCAACGCATCCCTGGGCCGCTGCGGCAGCGTGCATGGTCGGGCTTCCGAGCGACCAAAGTCGGGGGTACGCGCGGAGCATGCGACTTTCGTCGGCTCCCGCGCCCGGCAGCTGGTGGCCGACCTGACCGAGCGGGAGACCGAGGTGCTGACCTGCCTGGGTGAAGGGCTGTCCAACGCGCAGATCGGGGCGCGGCTGTTCCTCACCGAGGCGACCGTCAAGGGGTACGTGTCGCGCCTGCTGCTCAAGCTGGATTGCGCTAACCGGACCCAGGCGGGCCTGCTCGCATACGATGCCGGCCTGGTCACCCGCTGAGGGCAGGTCGGCTGGTTGAGCGGCCGCGTGCGAAGTGACACGAATTCGCGCTTCGGGACGCTATCTACAGCGGAGGCGGTGAATGCCGCCTCGTGGACGGCGGCGGCCCGGTCCGGCGGGGAGGTGGATGCGTCGAGAGACATCGGTTGGCCCTCCGAACGACTATCGCGTAGTTGGTACCGATATCGGGTTTCATCGTCAAGGTCAATGGGGCCACCCGACGGGTCGATGCGTCCGGCAAGCCGATGCCGCGTCGCGCTGGGAGACGTTACGGTTTGCCGCTCGGCGCGGCCGGCAACGGCTCGCGCCGTACGTGTGGGGTTGGGGAATTGAGGCTCGGCTTGTCGAAGAAATGGCTCTCGCTCAGTCTGGCCGCGGTGGTTATCTGCGGCCTCTCCGTGATCGCGACGTCGGCGGGCGCCACCAACGTGGTCCCGGACGGTGGGGGACGGCCCCACGCCGGAGGCGGCGGACCGGGTGGGCGGCTGGAGGCGCAGGCGACCGCCTCGCCACCGCCCGGCTACTCGGTGCTCGGCATCGACGTGTCCAGTCACGACCACACGTCCGGGCCGATCGACTGGCCGGCGGTGGCGGCGAGCGGAGTGAAGTTCGCGTACGTGAAGGCGTCCGAGGGACAGAGCTACGTCAACCCCTACTTCCACGGCGACTACAACGCGGCCAAGGCGGCCGGCATCCTGACCGGCGCGTACGCGTTCGGCCGGCCCGACCTGCGCGACCCCGTCGGTGAGGCCAACTTCTTCATCGACCACGCCGAGTGGAGCAACGACTCCCGCACCATCGTGCCCTTCCTCGACGTGGAGTGGCCCTACTCCGCACTGGGCATGCCCGACAACTGCTACGGACTCACGCAGCAGGAGATGCGCGACTGGATCCGCGCTTTCGTCAGCCAGGTCCGCACGCGCATCGGCCGGGTCCCGATGATCTACACCGCGACCAGCTGGTGGAACGAGTGCACAGGCAGCGACTCGTCGTTCGGCGGCTACCCGCTCGACATCGCCAACTACAGCGGCTCCCCTGGCACCTTGCCGAGTGGCTGGACCAACTGGACGGTCTGGCAGTACAAGCCCGGCAACCCCAGCGTCCTCGGCGACTACGACCGGGACGTGTTCAACGGTGACTACGCGGCGCTGACCCGGCTGGCCGGTGTCGACCCGCCGCCGCCGCTCACCTCGGGACCCGTCGTGCAGTACCACTCCGGCGACGGGCAGGTCGACATCTACGCCAACGCCGGCGGTGCGCTTGTCGAGCGCTACTGGCGCCCGAGCACCGGCTGGTCGGGCTGGGCCAACTTCCAGGGCGACATCACGGGTACGCCCGCGGTGATGGCCAACCCGAACAACGGGGCCATCGAGGTCTACGCCAACTCCGGGGGCCGGGTGCGCGAGAAGTACTGGCTCAACGGGGGGTGGTCGGGCTGGGCCGACCTCGGCGGGGCCATCGACGGCGACCCGGTCGTCTTCTACAACCCCAACAACCGCAACATCGAGGTGTACGGGCGGTCCGGCGGTCGCCTGGTGGAGAAGTACTGGAACGCGGCCACCCGCGGCTGGTCGGGCTGGCAGGACCTCGGCGGCAACATGACCGACGGCGACCCGGTCGTCCTCTACAACCCCAACAACCGCAACGTCGAGATCTACGGCAACTCCAATGGTCACCTGGTCGAGAAGTACTGGAACGCCAGCAACGGCCAGTGGATCGGTTGGCTCGACTTCGGCGGCAACGTCACCGGCGAGCCGTCGGTGCTCTACAACTTCAACAACCGCAACATCGAGATCTACGCCAACGCCGGCGGCAGCCTGGTGGAGCTCTACTGGAACGCTGGCAACGGGCAGTGGTCGGGCTGGCAGGGACTGGGCGGGAGCCTCGGGGGCGACCCGGTCGCGTTCTACAACCCCAACAACTACAACATCGAGATCTACGCCCGGTCCAGCGGCGGCCGCCTCGCCGAGAAGTACTGGAACGCCGCCACCCGCGGCTGGTCGGGCTGGCAGGACCTCGGTGGCAACCTGTCCTGGAAGCCGGCCGTCTTCTACAACCCGGGCAACCGCAACGTCGAGCTCTACGCGGTCGGCGACGGCGCCCTCGCGGAGAAGTACTGGCGGTCCAGTGACGGCGCATGGATCGGCTGGTTCAGCCTCGTGCAGTAGCGGTCATCGCTCCCGGTGCCCAACGGCCGGCCGCCCGAGTCGTGATCCCGGGCGGGCCCGGCCCTTTCGTCCACCCTATGTGTGGACCGTCACTGTTGACGGCGCCCGTACGCCAGGTTTTGGTTACGCCGCTTGTTCGGTGTTCCTGGGGAATCCATGCGCGTCAACGGGGGACGGCACGTGAGGCGAAGTCTGGGTGCGGCGGTGTCCGCTGCGCTGATATCGGGGTTACTGGCCGGGTGCTCTGACCCGCCGGGCGGCCATGATGCGCCCGGTCCGGCGCCATCGGGTCCGGCCACGTCGAGCGGCGCAGCCGCGGGGAAGGCGCCGGCCGGCGGGGCCTGGCAGGACGAGATCAAACCGGCGGCGAGCGCTGCGAAGCTGGGCGGGTCGGGCACGCCGTGTGTCCTACCGGTGTCGTTCGACCTGGCCCCGTCGTGGAAGGCGAAGCCGGTCGCCGACGGCGGATCCGGCGACCCGCTGGCGCAGCAGGGTGGGCTCACCCTCAAGTGCGAGGTGGACGCGAAACCCCGCCGGGCACATCGGATTCCTGCGCGTGTGAACCGGGGGTAAGACCGGCGACGATCCGCGCAAGGCGGTGGACAGCTTCCTGGCGGGCGAGAAGAACATCGCGGAGCGCCGGGACCGCACCACGACCGCCGGCGCGTTGCCCGCCGCGGAAGTCACCTACGCGCAGGACAACCCGGCGCTGGGCACCCGTAAGCGGGAACGGGTTCTTGCCGTAACCACCCCGCGGGGCGTGGTCGTGCTGGCGCTCGGTGGGCTAGATGCCGACGAGCACCAGCAGATGCTGCCGGCGTACCTGCTGGCCAAGCAGAGTCTCACCGCCACCTCGTAGGCCGGCCGCGACCGCGGTCTCCTCTTCCGCTCGGCCGTCGTCCTCCGATGGCGGCACCCACGGCGTGCATCGCACGCGCCTTCAGCCACCCCTCATGTAGGAGAACGGTAGCGGCATGCGCAAGAGAGTTCGCTTCGGCGCAGGCCGGATTTCGGCTATCGCCCTCAGCACCGTGGCGTCGCTGCTGGCGTCCACAGTGGACCCATCGGTCGTCGCCGCCCACGCGTCACCGGCTCGTGCGGCCAAGGCCGCGCGAGCCGTCGCGGCCGCGCCTCCTCAATACCGACGACGCGAACCCGCACACCAGCTGGAACGACTGGACGCCGAGTTCGCCCGCCGGAGAGCAGGCGCGAGCTGACAGTTGCCGGGTCGGGCACGCCCTGCATGTCGGCGGGCCCGAGGTGCGGGCGCTGGCGCAGGGGGCGCTGGCCGGGTGCGACGCCGATCGGCGCCGTGTGCTGGTGGCCAACAGTGCGGGCAACACGCGACTCGCACCAGGTGCTTTCGCAAAGGACTGGCTGGCTGCCCGCCGCCGAGCGCTCGGTGCCAGCGAGCGCGTCCGGGGAGAGCTTGAGAGAGCGCTGGACCAGGTCTTCTACGCCCTTGATGACTATGTCATCGACCCCGGCCTCCGGGACTCCGGCGACATGTCCGATGAGGAGCTGACATCCCGGGTACGGGCAGCGCTGGCGGCAATCAGGTAGAGGCGGGCCAGTACCCGGACAGGGGGGTCATACCCCTTCATCGCAACCAGGGCCGCAAACGGTTCACGACAATCCCGACCGTACGCCGGCCGGACACCAGCGACGGCCAGGCGCGACACGCGCCTGGCCGTCGCGAGCGACCGGTGGTCAGCGGAGGGTGGTGACGAGGAAGGTGGTGACAGTCCGGGTGAGTTGCGCCGGCGACGGATCTTGGGCCGGGGTATTCAGGCCGTGCCCGGCGCCGCGGACCAGCACCAGGGTGACGGGAACGCCGGCGGCAGTCAGCCGCTGGGCGAGTTGGCGGGACTGGCTGGCCGGGATCAGCTCGTCTTCAGTGCCGTGCAGGATGAGAAATGGCGGGCTACCGGGGGCGACGTAGGTGATCGGGCTGGCGGAGCGGCGCGTCTCGTGTGAGCTGCCGAAGGCGATCCGCACGATGGCGGGGGTGACCGGGGATTGGCCGGTGAGGTGGTCCAGGTCGGCGGGGCCGAACATGTCGACGACGGCCTGCACGGCGCTCGACTGATCGCGGTATTGGCCGACGTCGAAGCCGGCGGCGGGGCCGGCGGTGGCGAGCAGGGCGCCGAGCTGGCCGCCGCCGCTGGCCCCCCACACGCCGATGCGACCCGGGTCGGCGCCGAGCTGTGGGGCGTGGGCGCGCAGGAACCGGATGGCGCACTTGACGTCCTGGATCTGCGCCGGCCAGGCGGCGAGCGGGGCGTGCCGGTAGTCGACGGACACGACGACGAAACCGGCGCCGGTCAGTGCGCCGCGCAGCGGCTCGAACAGCGCCCCGGCATGGTTGGCGAGGGTGGCGCCCAGCCCGCTGGTGTGCCGGTTGCCGAGGATGAGGCCGCCGCCGTAGACGTAGACGGCCACCGGTGCGGGGCGGGCGGCGTGGGCGGGCGGCTGGTAGACGTCCATGTTCAGCGCGATCCCGGCGGGCGTGCAGTAGTTCACGGTGGTGGTCGATCCCGGCGCCAGAGGCGGATCGCCGGCGCGCAATGCGTGCCCGGGCGGGTCGCCGGCGCGGGTGAACCCGTCGGTGGCCAGGCCAGCGCTGGCGAGGGTCAGGACGCACACCGGCAGCAGCAGCGCGGCGGTGGTGATCGTGGCGCGGACCGGCCCGCGGGTACGCGCCGGGCGCCGCCACGCGGTGGTGGCGAGCAGCAGGGCCGACAGCGCCTGCCCTGCGACGTGAACCAGGTCGGTGAAGCCGACCGTGCCGTCCTCGGGCTGCCACCAGGTCAGCGCCCACCAGCCGGTGGCCCGGGTCAGGCCCCACCACGCCACCATCGCAAGGCCGAGGACGGCGGCGGCGAGCGTCAGCCGGCGGCTGGGGTTGCGGAGGATGGCCGTGGCGAGCACGATCTGGGCGGCGCCCACACCGAGAAAGAACACGCCGATGGCGGTCGAGGTCTGGAGGTGACCGGGCACTACCGCGAGGTTGACCGCACCGGTGCCGGCCGCAGAGGCGGCCGCGGCGATCAGCAGCGGCCCCCGTGTGGAGCGTGTCGACCGCGCGGGCGCCGGATGGGCGGGGAGGGTTTCGAGGGCGTGCATGGCGGTGGTTCCTTTCCCGATCCGGGTGCGCACGGTCTCGCGGCAGGCGTGCCCACCACCGTTGTGGCCGTGGTCTCCGGGGAGTTCGTCGGCTGGTCATCGTGCTGGGCGCTTCTCGGTCCCCGATGCGCCGATGAGGGCCAGCATCCCTGCCGCGACGGGTCGCGCGCGTCTGCCGCCAGGCGACACCTGCGGCTACGTCGCGACGCGTACCGGCCGGCCGGGGCTACGTCGCCAGGCGACGCCGCCGGGGGGTAGCGGCGTCAAGGGTTAGCGGCGTCCGGGTTTGGTGTTGCCGGTTTTGGCGTTGTCCGGTTTGGCGTTGCCCGGTTTGGCGTTGCCCGGTTTAGCGTTGTCCCGGCCGGACGAGGCCGGACTCGTAGGCGGCGACCACGAGTTGGGCGCGGTCGCGGGCGCCGAGCTTGGTCATGATCCGGCTGACGTGGGTGCGGGAGGTGGCCGGCGACAGGACGAGCTCGGCGGCGATCTCGTCGTTGGACAGCCCGATGCCCACCAGGGCCAGGACTTCGCGCTCCCGCTCGGTCAATACCGTCAGCACGCCGGCTGGCGGTGTCACCGGTTCGGGACGGGCGACGTACGCCTCGATCAGTGCTCGGGTTGCCGCCGGAGTGAGCAGTGCCTGCCCGGCGGCGACGACCCGGATCGCCTGCAGCAGCTCGTCGGTGTCTGCGTCCTTGACCAGGAACCCGGCAGCCCCGGCGCGCAGCGCCTGGAAGACGTAGCTGTCCTCGTCGAAGGTGGTCAGGATCACGATTCGCACATCGGCGAGGTCGGGGTCGGCGCTGATCTCGCGGGTGGCCGCCAGCCCGTCGAGCACCGGCATGCGGATGTCCATCAACACCACGTCCGGGCGCAACCGGCGGGCCAGGTCGACGGCCCGCCGGCCGTCGCCGGCCTCACCCACGACCTCGATGTCCCCGGCGGTCTGCAGCAGCACGCGAAACCCGGAGCGCACCAACGCCTGGTCGTCGGCGAGCAGTACCCGGGTCACGGCAGGTCAGCTTGCCATAGAAAGCATCGTTGCCCCAGCAACGCCCGCAGCTCCTACTATCCTGCCCCGACATGGCCCGCGGCGATGCACTCTCGAGCGGGGAAGGGTTTGCCCTGGCCGATGCTGAGAGCATTACCGTCATCACCGTATGATCCGGGCCTGAAACCCACGACCGCATCGCGGCGTGACCGGATGCTCAGTTTGGCAGCCCGGCGAGCTCGACCCGTGAATGCCCGTCCCGTACGACGATCCACAGACAGGACCCCGCGCCCCGCGGGTCTGCCTGACGTTCCCTCAAGGTCACTTCTGCTCGTGGGCGGCAAGGGTGGCGGCGACGGCGGCAGTGATGTTGGCTTCGGCGGTCGCCTTGTCGACGCCGAGGCCGGCGAGCACGCCCGTGCCGTCTTCGAGTTCCAGCAGCGCGAGCAGGATGTGCTCGGTCCCGATATAGTTGTGGCCCATCCGCAGGGCCTCCCGGAACGTGAGTTCCAGCGCCTTTCGCGCCCGTGGATCGAACGGGATGAGGTCGGGCACCTGGTCGGCCGGCGGCGGCAGCGTCGCGGTTGCGGTCTGCCGGACGGTCTCCAGCGACACGCCTTGCGCGACGATCGACTTCGCAGCAAGTGCATCCGGCTCGCTCAGCAGCCCCAGCACCAGGTGTTCGGGGCGGATCTCGTCGTGGCCTGCCGCCCGGGCTTCGTTCTGCGCCGCCATCACGACGTTTCTCGCCCGCCCGGTGAACCGGCTGAATCCCTGGCTGGGATCGAGATCCGACGATTCGCCGGGGCCCTTCGGAACGAAACGCTTCTGAGCCGCTTGCTTGGTGACCCCCATGCTCCTGCCGATGTCCGTCCAGGACGCGCCCGAGCGCCTTGCCTGGTCGACGAAGTGGCCGATCAGATGGTCAGCCACGTCGCCGAGGTGATCCGCGACGATGACCGCGTCGGAGAGCTGTTCGAGAGCGTCGGAGTGCGCCTTCTTGATGGCTGCTATCAGGTCGTCGAGCCGGACCGGGTTCGTCATACGGACTGGATTGGTCATGCGTCAACCATAGGTTGACGACCCGTGGACGTCAACCTCAAGTTGACGACGTTCGGGAGTCCGGGGTCGAGCGAGGGCTGGCAGCTCACTCGGCCAGGATGGGTGATTGGCCCGAGGTCATCGCCTAGATCAAGAGTCGGATATGTCGACCGACCGCGACATCCGCGAAGCTGCATGCGGTCGCGGTCCGCTCGCCGGTTCGAACGACGGTGGCGAGCAGCCGCTGGGCGATGGCGGTGACGGTGAAGCTGGATCGCGCCGGGGCGACCACGATGACCCTGCACGTCTGGGCGGCGTGCAGTATGCGGCTGTTCGACTGGTATTTCGACGGCGACACTCCCATTCGGCACTACCAGGAGGCCGCGAGTCGGGGCGTGTCCGTGCCGCCCTTCAAGCTCTCCGGCAGCAGCGCCGAGGTGTTCGAAGAGCTGATCGAGGGCGGCGGGGCGGTCGTGACGGGCCGGCGGACCTACGACATCGCGGGTGCCTGGGGCGGAAACGGGCCCCTGCCCGGGCTCCCGCTCTTCGTGCTGACGCACAACATTCCGGAACACGTGCCGCACGGCGAGAGTCGCTACACGTTCGTGACCGACGGCGTGGAGAGCGCCATCGAGCATGCGAAGGCGGCGGCCGGTGACAAGTACGTGAGCGTGATGGGTGCGAGCGTTCCGCAGCAATGCCTTCGGGCGGGGTTGCTCGACGAGATACAGATCCACCTCGTGCCTGTGCTGCTCGGTGCCGGTGTCCGCCTGTTCGAGCACCTCGGATCCGAAAGCATCGAACTGGAAACCATCCGGGTCGTCGACTCTCCCGGTGTGACGCATCTGAGGTTCCGCGTCGTCAAGTAGGAGTCACGGCCGGGGCGGCGGGCCGGCCGTCCGGGAACACCAATGGCACCGATATCTATCTCCCAAGCCAGATATCAGCACGGTCGTCAAGCAGGCGGCCGAGCTGCCATGCGCTTCCGAAGATCCGCCATTGGAGGCAATGATGGCGTCGATGTTTGGCGAGCCCGCCCGCAGGCGGCGCGCGACCTCATCTGGCTCCCGGCCGGGTCGCCGTCGTCGATGCCGGCCGGCGGTCGCGGCCAGCTCATCGGCGCCCGGCTGGGTGGCTTCGTCGAGCGGGCGGATCCGGCGACGCGCTGGCCGGCGCCGACCTGCTGGCCCTTGGTGACGGCGGAGTACCCGAGCATGTGGCAGTAGCGGGTGACCACGCCGCCTCGCGGTAAGATCAACGCCTTCGTCGGCATTCGGGTAGCGGGCTGGACCGATGCGAGCGCCGAGGGCAGGTGCTGGGATAGAAGCGAGCGAGGCCGGCGGCGGCCGGAGTCGAAGGACGGTGCATGTCGTCCGGGCGATAACAGAAGGGACCCGGGTCCCCGCCGGCACGGAGGTGGGTTGACCGTGGCGCGGACCGGGATTCAGCGGGACGCGGCGCGTGGCGGTCGGTTCCTCGCAGCGTGGCGCAGTTCCGCGTCGTACCGACCGCTGATGGCGCTTGTGCTGCTCAGCTCGGCTGCTTCGTTCGCGGCGCTCGGCGTGCTGTCCCTGTTCGCCCATGACGAGTTGGGTGCCTCCGACACGATGGTGACGATCAACTTCGTCGTCGTCGCCCTGGCCAGCACGGTCGTCATGCCCGTGACCGGGCACCTGTCCGACCGCGGTCCCGCCCGACGCATTGTCATTCCGGCGAGCCTGGCCTGGCTCGGGATTGGCTACTGGATGTTGGCGGGCGTGCGATCCTACACCGCGATGCTCCTCATCGGGGTCGTCTTCTTCTGCGCGATCGGCGTTCCCAACGCGCAGCTTCTGGCGTACGCACGCGACCTTGTCGAACGCCGTGCCGACACAGCGGCGTCCATCGCGGTCATCGCCCTGCTGCGCATCGTCTTCTCGTTTGGTTCGTTTTTCGGGTTCGGGAGCGGCGGCCTCGCTCTCGCTTACCTCGGGGCACGCTCGGTGTTCCGGATCGTTGCCATCGCGTGCCTCGGCTGTCTGGCGCTGTCCTGGTATGTGTTGCGAGCGGGCGACGCCGCCGCGGTCTCGGCCCGGCAGCAGGCGGCCGATGAGAAGGCCAAGGACTCCGGTCGGATCCAGATAACCGCCAACTCCCAACGGTTGCTGCTGACTCTCGCGGTCGTGATGGTGCTGTTCTCCAGTGGACGTGTCATGCTGCTGTCGCAACTCCCGATCCTGATGCGCGCCTCTCTGCACGCGCCGCTCGAGCTGGTCGGTCTCGCGCTCGCGCTGCCGCCGCTGTGCGAACTCGTGCTGATGCCGGCGATGGCATGGGTAGCCCTCAGGTGGGGCCGCGGCAGAGTCTTCTTGGTGGGCGGTGCCGCAAGCGTTGTCTACTACGGCGGGCTGGTCTTCGTCACCACGCCCTGGCAACTAGTCCTGCTCCAGGTCAGCTACGCGGTGTTCGGCGCCGCCACAATCATGGTCGGCATCGACCTCGCCCAGCGGTTGATGGTTGGACGGGCGGGAATGGCAACATCGGTATACCTAAGTCACGAGAACGTAGCCGTCGTGCATGGAAGCCTGGTCGCCACAGTGTCCGTGGCCACGCTGGGGCATCAGGCCGGCTTCGTCGTGCCTGGAACGCTCTGCCTGGTCGCCCTCGCCCTCGCCGTTGGTGTGTTTGCACGGCACCCCGACACGTTCGACATCCGGCGCAAGCCGACCGGCGCGGCGGATCCGGCGACATGAGCGTGAGGCGCAGCCCGTGACTTGCAGCGCGCTCGCATGCCGCGAGTCGCGCGGTTATGCCGAATGGCGCATGTTCGCCGCGCTCTGGCGGTTGGCGTGGCGGCCTTTCCTGATATCGGTGGCGGACGGCGCCGGCTTGCTCGACGATGCTCAGGTGGCCTCTCCCGAGCACACGAGTGACCCAGCGGCGACCCGGTGGACGCGGTCCACCATCTATCTGGACATGTGGGTCGACCCGGACGACGACCCGCGCGAGACTCGCGTGGCGACCGTCGACGAACGCACCACGTTGCTCGACTACTTGCGCCGGTACCGGCTCACGCTGGAAATGAAGTGCGCGGACCTGGACGCCGAACAGCTGGCCCGCCGGTCAGTGCCGCCATCCACCATGTCATTGCTCGGGCTCATCCGGCACATGGGTGAGGTGGAGAGGCACTGGTTTCGCCGCGAGATGGCTGGGCAGGACGCACCGAGACTGTACTGTTCCGAACTGGACCGCGACGGCGACTGGAACGGCGCGGTTGCGGACCCTGCCGTTGTGGACGAAGCGTGGCGGGCGTGGCGGACCGAGGTCGCCTTCGCCGAGCAGTTCGTCGCCGGCAACTCCGATCTGGGCGCGCTCGGCGCGACGCAGGTGCCGCTGCGTGACGTGCTGGTACACATGATCGAGGAGTACGCGCGGCACTGCGGGCACGCCGATCTCCTGCGAGAGCGCATTGACGGCCGAGTGGGCCAGTAGCCGCCGGGCATAGCACCCTGCCCGGACGATCGGGCAGCCACCGAATCCGATGATCTTAAGCGTCGCGTCGCGCGGCGTCCGCTTCTGCCGGGGGTGTCTGTCGATGGCAGGTCGTGACGGACGGTAGGACCGCCACGCGGAGGATGGGCCGCTGTCGCTTGGATGTCGACGAACGACCATGTCCTGCGGCCGGTGCGGCGCCGGTGGTCGAGAGCGCGCCGGACGTGTCATGCTGCAAGCACCATGACCGAGGAGCGCGGCTGTGTCAGCTAGCGAAGCGGTGCAGGCGGCGCCCGCGCGACGATCGCTGCAGCCGTTGCTGTTCGGCCTGACGATCGTCGCTGTCCTGGTGCTGCTGTTCGGTGTGCCGTGGTGGACGTTGGTCGTCGCGGACGCGCGGTGGCCGACTGCCGTCCTTGTCGCTGGCACGATCCTGTTCGTCGGAGCGCTCGTCGCGTTCCCGGTGCTCATGTACCTCGGACACGGTCGCCGCCAGCGGGACTGGGCGGCGCGCACCGGCGACACGATCCTCGGCGTGATCTGGGTGATGTTCGTCTGGGCGTTGCTCGGAAACGTACTGCGGCTGGTACTGGTGATCGCCGGTGTCGCCGACCCGGTCCGGTCCCGGATCGCCGCCGCCGCGATCGCCGCCGTATCGCTGCTGCTGGTGGTCTGGGGGTACGCCGAGGCGATGCGGGTGCCCCGCATCAAGCGGGTGGACGTCACGATTCCCCGTCTCGGTGCCGGCCTGGACGGCGTCCGCGTGGTCCTGCTGACCGACACGCACTACGGTCCGATCAACCGGGCCCGCTGGTCGGCCAGGGTCGTCGCGGCCGTCAACGAACTCGATGCCGACATCGTCTGCCATACCGGCGATATCGCCGACGGCACCGTATCCGAACGGCGGGAGCAGGCCGCGCCGCTCGGCGACGTACGTGCCCGGCTGGCCAGGACGTACGTGACCGGAAACCACGAGTACTTCGGCGAGGCCGAGGGCTGGCTCGACCAGATGCGGGAACTCGGCTGGGAGCCGCTACACAACCGGCACGTCGTCGTGGAGCGCGACGGCTGCCGACTCGTCGTCGCCGGCGTCGACGACGCGACCGCGGCGTCCTCGGGGCGCCCCGGGCACCACGCCGACCATGCCGCCGCGCTCGCCGACGTCGACCCGGACCTGCCCGTCCTGCTGCTCGCCCACCAGCCGAAGCAGATCGGGGCGGCCGTCGCACACGGCGTCGACCTTCAGATCTCCGGACACACCCACGGCGGCCAGATCTGGCCGTTCCAGTACCTCGTTCGCCTCGACCAGCCCGCGGTCCACGGCCTGAGCCGGCACGGCGACCGGACCCAGCTCTACACGAGTCGGGGCACCGGCTTCTGGGGACCGCCATTGAGGGTCTTCGCGCCGAGCGAGATCACGGTACTCACGCTGCGCGCGGCGAAACCCATCGAGTTCCATAACCACCTTGAAGGGCCTTCTTCTGCCGCGAAGCGCGGTTGACCAACATCGGGCTCGACGATCCTCAACCGCCGATGGGCGGACGTTCCGGTTCGGCATGCGTCCACGAGCGGGTGCCGTCGTCCGGTGAGAGGAGGTATGCGTGCTGAGGTGGGTGCGTGTATTCCAAGCGGGCGAATCCAGAGGAGTGGTAAGCGCCTGACCTGGGCCCCGGGTAACAGGGCGGATTCTGAGGGACCGTCGATGACCGGGCGGGCCGCCACCGCATGCGAGCGGTTCGTCGCCCCAGGCGGGCATGCGTCATCCGGTACGCAGAAATCGCAGCACCGCGAGTACCCGCCGGTGGTCGTTGTCGGTGGGGGTGAGTCCCAACTTCGTGAAGATGCTATTCACGTGTTTGGCCACAGCGCTCTCGCTGACCACCAATGTCGCGGCGACGCCGGCGTTGGAGCGGCCCTCGGCCATCAGGGCGAGCACGTCGTGCTCGCGCGGCGTGAGTCGCTGCAGCGGATCGGTGCGGCGTACCAGAAGCTGCGACACGACCTCGGGATCGAGCACGGTACCGCCGCCCGCGACCCGGCATGCCGCGGCGACGAACTCGTCAACGTCGGCCACCCGGTCCTTCAGTAGGTACCCGATCCGGCTCGTATGGCCTGCTAGGAGCTTGGCGGCGTACCGCTCCTCTACGTACTGGGACAGCACGAGCACTCCGACCTGCGGCCATTGCTGGCGGACCTCGAGTGCGGCGCGCAGGCCCTCGTCGGTGAAGCCCGGTGGCATCCGCACGTCGGCCACGAGGAGGTCGGGCTGGTGTTGTTCGACGGCCTGAAGCAGCGCAGTGGCGTCGCCGACCGCGGCGACCACATCGATGTCCCGGGAGGTGAACAGCCGGGCCAGGCCGTCGCGCAGCAGGACCGAGTCCTCGGCGATCACGACGCGCATGGCAGTGTCACCGTGATCGAGGTGGGGCCGCCGGCGGGGCTGGCGATGCGCAATGTGCCGTCGACCGACTCGACGCGCTGTTGTAATCCGCGCAGACCGGTGCCGCGCAACGGATCCGCCCCGCCGTGTCCGTCGTCGGTGATGGACAGGAACAGGCTGCCGGGCTGTTGGCGTACCACCACGTCGGTCCGGGTCGCGGCGGCGTGTCGGGCTACGTTGGTCAGCGTTTCGGACACCACGAAGTACGCGACGGTCTCGATCGGCGCTGGCGGCCGCTCGTGCAGATCGACTTTCAGTCGGACGGGTACCGGCGACCGGGCCGCGATCCCGGACAGCGCCGCGTCCAGGCCGAGCTCGTCGAGGATGGCCGGGTGCAGCCCGCGGATGAAGGTGCGCAGTTCGGCCAGCGCCTGCTTGGCCTCCTCGTGGGCGTCGGCGACCGCCTGGCGTATGTCGGGATGGGCGTCGTGCAGTGCGGTTCGGGTCATGCCGAGGTTCATCGCCAGCGACACCAGCCGCTGTTGGGTGCCATCGTGCAGATTCCGCTCGATCCGGCGGCGTTCGGCGTCGGCGGCGTCGATCGCGCCGGCCCGGCTGGCTGACAGAGATTCGACGCGATGGGCCAGCGCCTCAGCGTCGGACGGTTGCAGCAGAGTCCGAGCCAGCACGAGGTCGAGCGACGCGGCGCTCGGGGCCAGCCAGGGCGCCGCGAACAACACTCCCACACCGACGGCGGCCGCACCGATCCGGTCCCCGGCGGACAGCCTGCCGCGGAAGATCGACAGCCCGACGAGTGCCACGCCCACCAGCGGACCCGCGACAACCGCGGCGGCCGCCACCACGTTGAGCGCGCCGCCCAGGGCGTGGTAGCACACCTGTCGCCAGGTTCGCCCCGCCACCGCCTCGCGGGCCAGCCAGCGCCAGCGCCGTCGGCCGGGGCTGCGCGAGGCGAACGGCACTAGGTCCTCGCCGAGGATCGCGTGGAAGCGGGTCCGCTGCCAGGCGGTGAACCGGGAGGTCAGAGCCAGCAGCGCGAGCAGTGCCAGCAGCAGCACGACCGTCGCCGCGAGTGTCCGGGCAAGCTTTTCGGATCCGCTCACGGGGGGCAACGCGGGCGGCCCGTGCTTCTTCGCGAACAGGCCGACCAGGGCAAGCACCAGGCCGGCCGGTACGAGCCACAGCAGGCCGCCGGTGATCAGGTGTGCCACGGCCAGCCGGGTGCGCCGCGACCACAGCGGAGCCGGCACGTCACGCCAGCGCACGTCACGCCAGCGCACTCGTATCCGATCAGCCACCAGGCCACCCTAGCCACCCGCGGGCCCGACCAGGAATGCAACCAGCAACCGGTTGCCACCTGTACCTGGTGCCACCCCATAACGGACACAGGCGCTACCGACAGGCGCACCGACAAGCGACACCCTGGTCCCCATGTACATGTATTCGTTTCTGCGTCGCTTGGTCGACATACCCATCGCATTGGGTGCAGTGGTCGCGCTCACTGTCGTCTGGTGGATGCGGGCGAACCGGGCCGAGCAGGAGCGACGACCGGATGCCGGCGTTCGGTAGGCGCGCACTGGCGCTGCCCGCGATTGCCGCAGTCGTGCTCGTACCCTGGACCATCGGCATCGCCACGCGACTGCCGCACAGCGCCGTCGCCCGTCATTGGAACACCGCCTGGGCTGGCCTGGACGTCGCGATCACGGTCGGGCTGACACTGACCAGTTGGCTGGGCCGCCGACGAGACCGGCGGGTCACGCTGACCGCCACCGCCACCGCCACCCTGATGTGCGCCGATGTCTGGTTCGAACCTGTGTACGAGCGGACCGGGGTCGCCGTTCGCGTGCGCCGTCGCTGAAGCCGCCACCGAACTCCTGCTCGCCGCCGCGTGCCTGGTCATCGGGCTGCGCGCCCCACGCGTGAGCGCCGCCCGGGCGTCGATCTTTCGGAGTGCCACCTGTCCTCCTCGGCCGCGCACCGGCACGCAGCTCGGGGTGTCGAGAGGCGGTCACCCCGCCCTCGGAGACACCCCTCCGGGCCCCGCGCCACGGTGGCATGCTGGTGATCAACCTATGTCGGACTGGGGTCTGCCTCTCGAGACACCCCCGTCGCCACCGCCAAGGAGCAGCACGTGCCCGTCACCTCGCTCGACCCCCGTACCGCCCTGCTCGTGATCGACCTCCAGAAAGGCACCGCCGGCAACCCGACCGTGCACCCGATGGCCGGCGTCATCGACAACGCCGCCCGACTAGCACGTGCGTTCCGCGCGCACGGATTGCCGGTCGCGCTCGTGACCTTCGACATGAACAACGCGACACCGGGCCGCTCGGAGCTGATCCGCGGCTCCATCGCAGTGCCCGACGAATACACCGAGCTCGTCCCTGAGCTCGACCGCCAGCCCAGCGACCTCGTGGTGACCAAGCGCACCTGGGGCTGCTTCGCAGCCACGCCGCTCGACGGGCTGCTCAAGGAGCGGGGCGTGACCCAGGTGGTCATCGCCGGCGTCGCGACAAGCTTCGGCGTCGAATCGACCGCACGGGAGGCGTACGACGCCGGCCACAACGTCACGCTCGCCATCGATGCGATGACCGACCTTCGCGCAGAGTCGCACGAACACAGCGTGACCCGAGTCTTTCCCGTGCTGGGCGAGACCGGGTCCACGGCCGACATCCTCGCGCTGCTCGACGCGATCGATTAGCCATTCGCCCGCCGAGCCGCATGCACTCTTCTAATGGGTTCTGTCAGCCTGAGAGCGGCAGCATTGCCGCCCTTGGCGATCCATTGCAGGACTTTCGCTGTTTCTACCCCCTGAGCAGTGTTCGGTAGTCGACCATGACGTCAGGGTTCCCTCATCGTTTCAGGCGCTCGACGGCGGTGTGGGGGTGCGGTTGCCCGCACCCGCACCACACCCGGGCCGCCTGCGTGAACGGAACGAACGACTCGGCGGCCTGCCGACGTTGCGTCGAACGTCGGCCGTTCCTCTGCGCGCCTCCTGTCAGGCCATCTCGGGCACACGCAGGTGGGCGATCGCCAACTCGAACTCGCCGACGTCGAGCACCTGCGCGCCTGCTTCCTGAGCGCCCGCCGCTCTGACCGTCCCCGCCTGTTCTCTGTTCCGCTCCAACGCTTCGAGGCTGTCGTAGGTCACCGAGGACACAGCGCGGCCGGACGCGCGGTCGACCAGGAGGCTGGCGCTGCAGAATCCCTCCAGACTCTCCATTGCGGGTAGGGAGGCCATCTTGTAGACATCGATGGCTCGGTCGACCTGAGCGGGCTCGACCTGCAACCACGTGGCCCGGACGCATGCGCCCTCACGCGACCGGTGGTCACGGTGCAGGACAGCGATCTCCCACTCCTCCACCTGGGGGCTGCCGCCGAAGATCTCCGCGGCCCGGTCACGGATCGGCCGAAGCTGCTCCTCGCTCGCGCGCATGGCCTCCACGGATTGCCATGCGCTGGTGGCGATACAGCGGCCGGACTGCCGGTCGACCAACAAGGACAAACCGACACACCCCTCGATGCCCTGAATCGCGGGCATCACCTCTTCGCGGACGTGCGCAACGCCGTCGTCGATGGACGAGACCTGCGCCTGAATTGTGGTGGAACGCGCGTACACGATCCACCCCCTCTATGCTCGGGGCAGCGCCCCGGTGGCGCCACCGGTCATCCTCCACCCTCCTCCCGCCGGCTCGGCCTGGCAATGGGCCTGGTATCAGCTGAATCGGTACCTGAAGGACCGTCGCCGCCCCTCCGTGCACCCGGGGCGCGGCGCAGCCGCTGTCGCCGCGGCCCGGGTTAGTCGTTGGGTCGACCAGGGCAGCCGGCCGGCCAGCTCAGGAATGGCGAGGAGGCGATCTGGCGACCCCAGAAAACGCTCCCGCTTCTGCCGCAACGAGCGCGCGCCTCAACAAGATCACCGGGCAGGCGGGGCTGAGCGCAGCTTGCGGACGGAACGCGTCCGGATTGTCGCACTAGCTGATCGGGCTCGGGCCCGTGCGGACCCGACCCAGCCCAACATCCGGATCTCAGTGAAGGTGCCCGTGAGGATGGCGTTGAGCGGATCGGTTTGGCTGAGACTGGGGCTGCCGAGACTCGGGTTTGGTCCTGGCCGTCTCAGTGGGTCTGCCCGGATCCGAGTGCTGACCTGAACCGTGGGCGTTGTCGGTGTACGGCGCGACGTGCACAGCGTCCTTCGGGGCGAGCGGCCTACGCTGGACTGGTGCGGATCCGCATCGAGGGCCACGACCTTCCCGGGCGCGATTGCGGCGGCAGCGGCGACTTCCCCGGCTGCCGCAACATCCACGTCGGTGTGCAGCGTCGCGACCGGCCGACCCAGTGGCGTGACCTGCAGCCGGGCGACGCTCCGGCGGTGATCTGGAACCTGGACTGCAGTGCCGCGACCGTCACCGATGGGAGCCTCGAGGTGCGCGGACCCTACATTCAGGGCGGACCCGGTCGGCGCTTCATCTACCTGTCCTGGGGCGAGGTCGATGACACCGGCACGTTCACCATGTTCCGGCGGGCCAAACTGTGGCTTGACGGTGTTGAGGCCGCCACCGCGCATGCTGCGGTCGCTGCCGGCAGCCTGACGGCGAGGCTGGCGCTCACCGACGCCAAAGGCCACCCGCTATGCGCCGCCGTCCGACCGCCGAAGGTCACCTGGTCCGCCACCTAGATTTCACACGGCGGCCGACCACAACAACGGCACGCCGCGGTGGGCATGTTCATCGGGTCTGTCGCTGATCGGGGCAGAACAGGCCGGCAACTCGTGTGAGACAACCGGTCGGGTCAGGGCAACATCACTGCGAGATGGGCAACTTCACTGCGACGGGACACCCAGGCATACACGGACTGTGCGGTCACTCGTGAGCGCTGTTAGACCACTGTGAGATCGGGGGCGTTCGCCAGGACTCACAAACTCGGGTTTGAGGGTGTCGCGCGTCACGAGCGCGGCGCGGAGCCGACACCGTATGAGCAAGCGCACGCCGCAGCACGACCGGTACCCCATCCGTACCGTCGACCCCGGCACAGTGGAGGCAGCCGAGGTCGACCCGACCCTGATCGACCTGATGGCCGGCGACCCGCCCCGCCGACCACGCCAGCGCGGGTGGGATGGCGCCCACAGGCCAGGGAAACCGACCCAGGAGCCGTCGACAACGAAGGCCGCGTCCCAGCCACGAACCCGCCCAAAAATCGATCAACGTCGATACGTGAACGGCGTTTCGGCAAGTAGGGAAGGGTGGGGCGGAGGTTACGGCATACGAACACCTTGGCCCCGATGAACGGGCCCGGCTTCCCGCTTCCCGTGGTGCGAGAGCGGCAGGCCAGCGGGAAGGTGCGAGGCGGCCGATGATCTCGAACGGCCCGGGTGTACCAGGTCGGCCTTTCTCGTGCGGTGCACGCCGGGTCTGTACCGAAGGTTGAGGTTGGCTTACGTGGTGGCCAAGCGGTAGATGCGGGTGGCCCAGGTCAGGGTCAGGACCGTAAGCGCGGCCATGACGAGGAGACCGGTGCCCGCTGTCCAGTCGACGACGTTCCCGGCGGACAGCGTTCGTGCGGCCTCGACGGCGTAGTACAACGGGTCGATGTGGGCCATGCCGCGCAGCCATGCCGGAGCAAGGCTCAGCGGAAGCAGGATGCCCGATAGCAGGGTGAGCGGCAGTTGCAGGCCAGTGACGACGGCGGCAATGCTGCCGATCTCGCGAAGGGCGATGCCGAGTGCTGACGACCAGGCCGATGTGGTGGCGGTGACCAGGCAGAGCAGGACAAGCATGAGCACAGTGCCGGCGAGGTGCGGTTGGTAGCCGAACGGGATCGCGATGCCGATCACGATCAGGGCGGGTACGACGAACGCCACGACATCGCGCAGCACCGTGCCGGTGAGCAGCGCCAAGCGGCTGACCGGCGTGACGCGCAGGCGTTCGATGACGCCGGTTTGCAGCTCGGAGATGACGATCCAGCCGGCACCCATGCCGGCACCGAAGGCCATCAGGCAGAGAATGCCGGGGATGAAGGCGTCCAGCACGCTGCCCTGCTGAAATCCGGGGCCGCCAGCGAGGGCGTCCAGGACCGGCGCGAATAGCGCGAGATACAGCAACGGTGTTGTCAGGCCCATGAAGAGCCAGACCGGTGCGCGTAGGGTTTCGAGCATCTTGCGCCACCACAGCGCACGCAGTTCGCGGAGCAGGGTCATCGGGGTGTTCCCTCCGGGGCGGGATCGTCGCCGGCGTCGCGCAGGGCGCGTCCGGTCGTGCGCAGGAAGACGTCGTCGAGCGTCGGCTCGGACAGCGAGAGTGTCTCGATCGCGACATGCTGAGCGGCGAGTGTGTCAAGGAGCATGGGCAGAGTCCGGTCGGCGTCGCTGATGGTCAGCCGAAGGTGCTCGCCGTCGAGTCGGCAGTCCCGGACGAACGGCTGGTGGGCGAGCAACGCCCGCAGATGATCAGGCGAGCGAGCCCCGGGTTTGGGTTTGAACAGGACTGTCTCGCCGGCGAGCTGTTGTTTGAGTTCGCGGGGTGTGCCGTGGGCGACGATCCGACCGTGATCGATGATTGCTAGTCGGTCCGCGAGCGCGTCCGCCTCTTCCAGGTAGTGAGTGGTCAGGAAGATCGTGGTACCGCCATCGCGCAGGGCACGTAGCTGCTCCCACAGGTTGGCGCGGTTCTGCGGGTCGAGTCCGGTCGTCGGCTCGTCGAGGAACAGCAGTTGTGGACGGTGCATCAGCCCCAGGGCTACCTCAAGGCGGCGTCGTTGGCCGCCGGAGTAGGTCAGCGCGCGCCGGTCGACGAACTCGCCGAGGGCCAGCGCGTCGGTCAACTCGGCCGCGCGGCGAGCCGCGTCAGTGCGGCTGGCGCCGTAGAGCCGACCCTGCAGCAGGAGGTTCTCCCTCCCAGTCGCCGGCAGGTCAGCACCACCGACCTGGCCCACGTAGCCGATCCGCCGCCGCACCGTCTGCGGCTCGCGTCGCACGTCCGCACCGGCCACGATCGCTGTTCCCGAGTCAATGGGCAGCAGTGTCGCCAGCATCCGCAGGGTCGTGGTCTTGCCCGCACCGTTCGGGCCCAGAAAGCCGAACACCTCGCCGGCGTGCACGCACAGGTCAAGCCCTTGAACCGCCGCCACAGTCCGACCCTTGACGGCGAAGGACTTGCGCAGCTCTTCGGCTATCACCACATCCGTCATGGCACCACTCTCATCCGAGTGAGTGGCTTTGTCAACCATCCGAATGATTGAGACTGTCCTCTAGAATCGCTACGTGACCAGACCAACAGCACGCCGGGAGGCGCTGGAGCGACGACGACGGCGCGCCCCCACCGCCGCCGAGCGTCAGCGCGACGCGGAGCGGTCCCGGGAACAGCTGCTCGCCGCCGCGCTGGACGAGTTTGCGGCGCACGGCTACGCGGGCGCCCGGGTCAGCGCAATCGCGGCCCGGGCCGGGCTCAACCCGCAGCTCATCACCTACTACTTCGGTGGCAAACCTGGGTTGTTTCGGGCGCTGACACAGCGCTGGCTCGACCAGGAAACCGCTATCCAACAACCGGACGTCAGCCTCGAAGATCTGGCCATCGGCTACTTCCGCGCCACCATCGACGATCCACGCATGGCCCGGCTGCTGTTGTGGCTGGGGCTCACCGACGCTGAGCGGTCCGACGATGACGTCAGCGGCGACACACCGCAGCGCGAGGACCTCAGCGACCTGCAGCGCCGACAAGAGAGCGGCGAGATCGCCGCAGACCTCGATGTCGGCCTGTTCCAGCTCGCACTCATGGGAGCCACGCTCGCTCCCGTCTCCATGCCCCACGTCGTACGCCGCATCACCGGCCTCGACCCGGGCGACCCCGACTTCAAGAACCGCTACGGCGAAACACTGCGCCGCATCGTGCGACACCTCGCACGATGACAGGTCACCTGATCGATGGCTTCGACCCTGCGGTTCGCGAGCGTCGACCTGGGTGGGCCGCCGGGGACTCGAACCCCGAACCTATGGAGTGCACGCGGTCCGGCTGCTTGCGGTCGGATACGAGGTCGGACGGCTCGTGGCGGCCGGCTGAGGTCTCGTTCGGCACGGTCCGTTGCGGTACTTCGCTGCTGTACTGCAGCGCCCCGGTCCAATTTGCTGACCTGCGCATTACGAGTCCGTAGCGGCCCTGCGGTCCACATGGTCGTAGTCCTTGTCGAGCAGCCGTGGATGTCCGTGGTTGTCCGCCGGCTTGGCTGCTTGGTTGGCTGCTCCGACGGCACACACCGGTCGGGCCGGAACTGATCGCATGTTCGTCGCGTCAGAGCCGAGACGGCGTCAAGCCCAGTGGGGGCGATGATGTGGGGACGCCCTGGAGCACTGATCGTGACGCTGCTCGTGGGTGTGGGTGGTGCGGGTTGCGCCGCAAAGCCGGAACTTGCCACTTCCGCGCCGGTCGATTCCCTTATGTGCGGCTCACCGCGTTCTGGTTCTCCGGGCCGGTTGCCTGATCGGGCCTGGGTGGAGTTGGCGCTGTGTCCGTTCAGGATCGTACATGTCCGGTCGGGCGAGCCGGTTCCGTCGCCGTCGTTCAGCCCGCCGGTCATCGTCCGTGGTGACCTGCACAGGTTGGTGGCGGCGTTGGCAGAACCGGACGATCGTTCCGCCCCGGGACTGTGCACGATGAAGAAACTTGAGCTGCCCCGGTTCTGGCTGGTGGACCGCGAGGGGCAGGCGTTTGAGCCGCAGGTTCCATTGGGTCCATGTGGACAGCCATCCATCCGGGTCGTGGAGGCGCTAAGCGCGATCACCGACAAGTAGGGCCGAGCGTCCTACCGCATCACGGTTCTGCCCGTGGAGCAAGGTGATGAGGCCAACGACGGCCGTGACCAAGGCCGCAATCCCGTCAGTATGCCCGGGAGCGTGCCCAAAATGCCCAAAACCTACCCGGTTGGGGAGTTCTTCGAACAGCAGCCCGGAACCATCGCAGACCTGTGGGCACGCCTGATCGAGTTGCGGCGCACTGGAGCAGTGCAAGATCCTCCAGTCCAGCTGTACCCGTTCACTGACGCCCGCGACGCTCTGCGAGCGATCGCCCATCGCCAGGCCCGAGGCAAGGTTGTGTTAAGCAGGCAGTTTTAGGTTCTGCTCGCCTAGTGTTGTGGCCGGCCTAGCCCTCCGCTGGTGCCTCGTCGCCGGCAGCCAGGGTCTGGGCCGACGTCGAGTCGGCATCTGAATCGATATCGGTAGAGCCAGCAGAGACCTCAGCGGGGCTGGCGGCTGCAGGCTGGGCTTGCGCCGACGTGGCGTCGACGTCCGCGTCGGTGCCGGGAGAGCCAGTTGAAGCGGTGGTCATGGCCATGCTCCCTTCTGTTCGTGCGCTCATATCGACGCGGGGAGCGTTCGTCTGGCAGCTAGTCTCGGGGCGAGAGACGGCGTTTCTCGATCTGGTCGAGCCGGCCTACGGCCGCCGCAGCCCGCTCCGCGCTCGTTGCGTCGTTGGCTGAGCCCACAGACAGAATACCTTTACGAGGCCCTTCGACATCGCGTCTCAGGTGAGCGGCAAGCGCAGTCGGGACGCACGTGAAGCGGGCATTGCTCTTGAGCGCAGCCGCGATGGCGCCAGCGGCACTTTCCTCCTGGGGCAGGGCAAGGAGCTGCGCACGGTGATGGAGCTGCTCGGTCACTCCACGATCTGGCTGACGGCCGACACCTACGGGAAATCTCGGGTATTGCATCAGGCGGGCGAGAAACCGCAGGTCAGCAGGTTGTGGTGATGTCGGAATGGCGTTTCGGACCTTCGAGTAGCGGCCGTCTGACCAGGCGCGTCTCGGGAGTGGTCCCGTCTGACGCAGGATTCGCCTGCCAGACGGTCGAGGCCGTCGGTGGGCTTTCTACACGCAGGTCTCCTCCGAGGCGACCCGGGAGGCGCTACGCCGCCTGGGGGAGCGGCTGGACCGATGACCCGCTGCTGTACTTTGCTGCTGTACGGCCTGGTAACAGCGGGGATGTTGATCTGTGGTACTGCCTCTGACCTGCGGCGGAAGTGGGCCGCCGGGGACTCGAACCCCGAACCTATGGATTAAAAGTCCACAGCTCTGCCATTGAGCTAGCGGCCCGTGGCTGACAGGGTACCGGTGCCTGCCAGCTTGCTCCCAGGCGATACCGACTGCGCGCTGTTTCCGCTGCTCACAGGCATCGTCTCGACGGTCACTCATGGGGTGCACATCTCAAATCCGCTACGCTTCGCTACTTGGTGGTCACGCAACCGGCCGCTTTGTGGACAGGCGAGCAACCTGGAGCACCCACAATGTTGTGGGCCGGTGCGTCGCCGACGTACCGTCCGGAGCGAGCAGCCCGGGCGGTGCCACCGCACGCACTCAGGTCGGGCAAATCTCGCCGTGGACGAGGCATGGAGCGTGGTCCGCCTCGCACAGGCCAAGCGCCTGCTCGAGGTTGGCCGGCGCGGCGGGGAAGGGCCGGGCAACGGGAATTCGTCGGGCGAGGTCAAACCAGTGTGCGGCATGCTTCCTCCAGCGTGTCGAGGTCGCCGTTCCCGCGCGTTTGTCGTGTCTGGTCGATGAGGTGATCGAGTCGCGGCGTACGCTTGCCGGCCGCGACCTCCAACGACGGCCAGCGACAAGCAGTCGGCCGAGGCGGTGAGCAGGGTTCCGGTACGCCACCCGATGCGGTCGCGTATCCGCTATCGGCACGTAGTGCGGCTCTGGCCGGTCATGTCCGATCACCCTGCCCGTGGGGATGGGTTTCAGGGAAGCCTCTGGGCTGTGGCTGTGGACAAGGTGCGGCCTGCCTGTGGACAAAGGGCCCGGGCCGCTGCGCGAGCCGCTGCGTCCGTCCGTGCCGTCCGCAGGGATTGTCCTGGCAAGTGGAGTGCTCGCGATCCCGTTTGGGCTTTGGGTGCCGAAGTTGGTGGACGCTACGGCGGCGTACGGCTGCGATTCACGAAAAGGTCCGCGCGCTGATGGCGGTTTCTGACGGTTGGCGCGAACTCACAGGGTAGAAGCAACGACCGCATGCCCTTTTCGGGCCGGTCAAGGTGGCGTCTACAAGATCAAAAGGGGAACAGACGGACTTTGGCGACCGTACGTTACGCCGAACGCAGGTGGGGCGCCGCGCACGACGCCCTACGAATCTAGGCGAGATCGAATTCGCCGTCTTTGGCCCCGGCCAGGAACGCGGCCCACTCACCAGGGGTAAAGATCAGCACGGGTCCGGTCGGGTCCTTGCTGTCGCGCAGCGCGACTGCGCTGCCCAGCTCGGCCATCTCTACACACTGGCCGTTCCCGCTCGAACGGCTACTTTCTTCCAACGGGCGCGGGAGCGGTCAGGCGTGTCCACTCCGCACCTCCTCTCTACTTGATCGCATCTACTTCCGCCTCGATCATCTGCGCGGAGCTGGCCGGATCGAGAGCCGTGGCTTGCAGATGCTCAAAGGTAATGGTAAAGCGCCGCACGTCCGGCTCGCGTTCGAGAAACAGGTCCCCGGCCATGCTGTCGATGTAGACCAGGGCGGGGTCGGCGGCGTCGGGGAAGTCCATGACCACGAACGAACCCGGCATGCCGGCGTGCGCTCCCGAGCTGAACGGAATGACCTGGAGCGTGATGTGCGGCTGGCGGGCGGCGTCCGCTAGCGCCTGGAGCTGCTCGGCCATGACCGCGCTGCCACCGACCCGGCGGTGCAGCGCGGCTTCGTCGAGGATCGCCCATAGACGTAAGGGATTCTTCTTCTTGGGCAAGGCTTGGCGCTGCATCCGGGCCTCGACGCGGCGCTCCACGTCCTCGTCGCTCGCCAAGGCCAGGACGCCCCGGATGACGGCTCGTGCGTAGTCCTCGGTTTGCAGCAAGCCAGGCACGAACAGGCTCTCGTAGTTGCGCACACTCCGGGCGTCGGCCTCGAAGCTGATGTAGGTCGTGTACTGCTCGGGCAACTCGTTCTCGTACTGCTGCAACCACCCGAGTTGCGTGCGAATCGTGTGGGGCTTTCTGCCCCTGATCCCTGACCGGGCCGGTGCTACAACGTGTCACAGACAGACAGGACTGACCACGACGCCGAGTGGGGCGCACTGGCGGCGAATTTGCCGGCCGGGGTGTATACGCAGACCGCCTTGTTGATCGCGACCCGGTGGCTTGAACCCGCCCAGCCGGTGGCCCCTATACATAGCCGCGGGTCAACCGGCGGTACGTCGCCGCCCGTACGGGCCGCGATCGCTGTGGTGCCGACGGGTGCGACCTCGTCGCTACCGATCAGCGTGATGTTCGGGTTCTCGCTCGAGCCCCAGTGGTCGACGCGGCTACCAGTCCGGCACCGACCGCTGCTGAAGATAGAAACGGCTCAACGGCTCTGCGCTCGGTTTCGCTGTTGCCCATCGTGTGGCTCCCTTGGCCGATGTCTGTTGGGGGCCATCGTCAGCCCGGCATCTCTGCTTTGCGAAGATCGCGGGGTCCCGTCGGCGTCGCCGGCCGTGCATACTCGCCGGTGACCTTCGGAAGGGGATGGGCGCCTGTGGACCTGACGACCAGCCATCGACCGCCCGGCGACGTGCCGTCCCCGGCGACGGCAGGGCCACCGCGTGGCCCGTTGCTTGCGGCGCGACTGGCGGTGGTCGCGTTGATCCTGTGGGCGGTCATCGACGTGCTCCGCACGACCGTCGCGGTGGGGTACTACGAGGACCGGATCATCGTGGTGAACCACGGCGACGTGGACGTGTGGCCCGCCTGGATGGCGTACGAACTCCTCAACTATCTGATGCCGCTGGGCATGGCGACCACTGTGGCCGACTGGTCGTGGATTCTCGGGTCGCTCGTCGCGGCCGCCGCCTTTGTCACCTGGCTCTACCGGGCGCGGCGCAACGCCGGACGTCTGGGCGGCGCGCTGGCGTGGGCGCCCGGGTGGGCGGTCGGCGGGTGGTTCATTCCGGTGGCCAGCCTGGTGATCCCGTACCTGGTGGTGCAGGACGTGCGGCGGGCCAGCGGCCCCACTGCGCAGCTAGCCCCGGTGGGCTGGTGGTGGGCGAGCGCGCTCGTCACGGTGCTTCTCAACCAGCTCATCTGGCTGTACCACGTGGTCACCTCGGACGGTGCCACGTTCGAGGAGGCGGCGCTGGACACGCGTGCCGTGGCCTATCCACTGTGGACCGCCGGGACGGTGATGATCGTGGTCACGGCGTTCCTCAGCGCACGGGTGGTGCGGCGGATCACCGAGGCACAGCAGCGGACCGCCGAGGCTGGGGCCATCGGCGCGGCGTAAGCGCCATCCTTGAGCGGTTTCTATCTTCAGTAGGGTGCCAGGTTAGCCTGCACGATGGTGGTGGCGCGGTGGGGGCAGCAGCGCAGTTTGGCGAGTACCTTCCAGGTCCTTGAGGGTGGCCGCGGCGCGTTCGCCGATGCCGCGGATGCGGGGCGTAGGAGCGGTTGACTGCCTTCTGGTTGCGCGATAGCGCTGGTCGGAGGCGGGTGGCGTTTGAACGGGGTTCGGATGCTGCCGCCGGCCTGCCGGTGACCGTACCGCTGACCGGATGAAGGCTCCGCTCGACTTCGACGCCCTCAACCCAACCTGGGTCCGCCTTGCGATGAACGAGAGCCGCGACCTCGGCGGCGCCTGCTACGGCGACTCCGGCGGCCCGAACTTCGTCACCCTGGGCGGCAAGCTCGTGCTCGCCGGCACGACGATTACCGGCGACGTGCCCTGCTACGCCACCAACGTGGCGTACCGGACCGACACCGACAGCGCCCGGAACTTCCTCAAGCAGTTCGTCGCCCTGCCGTAACCGCGTTGATGACGGCCGGTCGGGGTTACCCGACCGGCCGTCGGCGCGCCGGACGGTCATGCCGCCCCGCTCGCGAGGGGGACATGGCTCAGGTGCTCATGCACGCCGGCCTGCTTCCCGCACCCGCCGGCGGCACCCGCACCCGGTGTAGCGCCGGCACGATCGGGTACGCAGCGGAATGGACCCGCCCCAGCTCATCGACCGCGACGTCGTCTACCGCGGAAAAATGATCACCGTGCACCACGACACGATCCGCCAGCCCGATGGCAGCACCGCCGAGTCCAGGGTCCAGGTCGGACGGTCGCCGACGATCCGCCGTAGCTCAACGTCGATCACCGGCGTCAGCCGACATTACGCGTGATCTTTGCAAGGCGGTGGTTGGCCGGGCAACCTGCGGGCCACAGATGGAGGACCGGCCGGGGTAGCCGAGGCCACTGGGACCATTTTGACCAACGCGGGAGCCGGTCAGAATCCCGCTCTTGTGCAATTCCCATGCTGACAGTCCTCGCCGACGTCCTGGCGGCCTGACATCCATCGCTGACATCAACGGATACGGACGCGCACGGATGTACCCGGACCGAGGCCGCAGAGTCGTTGATGCTCGTCGTCTACAGCCCGCGTGTGTAGTTTCCCGGTCGTTTGTTCGGTCGAATCACTCACGTAGATGTCGAAGGTTTCTGGCGCTGGTAACAAGGTCGGAAGTGACCGTGTAGAGGGAAGTGTCCCAGCGAGCCTTGTGTGCCCGTCGTTCCTTTTACCGTCATCGTTGATGAACGGCCCGTGCATGCAGACACGCGGCCCGCCCCGCCAACCATCGCCGATGATCTGCCAATCCACGAGAAGGCGGTCAGGGGCCTGTCGATCCGACCGGCGGTCGTTCGTATAGCTGGTGAGACGCTGGCGCCGGGCCGGCGGTTGAGAAGGGTAGTGACGAGGATGAACGAGGTACGGACGCTGCTCACCGGTCGGGGCCTGGTCGAGTCGCCGCGCTGGCACGGTGACCGGTTGTATTTCTCCGATTGGTCCGCGGGCGAGGTCGTCGCCGTTGACCTCGCCGGCTACAGCGAGGTGATCGCGCGCGTGGAGTCGCTGCCGCTGTGTACCGCCTGGCTCCCGGACGGCCGGCTGGTGATCGTCTCATCCCGGGACGGGCGGCTGCTGCGCCGGGAGCCCGACGGATCTCTGGTCACCCACGCGGACCTCGGCCCGCCGGGCTGGAACGACATCGTGGTGGACGGTCGCGGCAACGCCTACGTCAACCGCGCCGGCTTCGACATGATGGCCGGGGAGGCGGTCAAGCCCGGTTTCGTCGCTCTGGTCACGGCGGACGGCTCGGTGCGCGACGTGGCCGACGACATCGCGTTTCCCAACGGGATGGCGGTGACCGCCGACAACTCCATCCTGATCGTCGCGGACTCCTATCGTCACAGCCTGGTGGCCTTCGACATCGGCGCGGACGGTGGGCTGTCCAACCGACGTGTCTGGGCCGACCTCGGCGAGGGCACCCCGGACGGCATCTGCGTCGACGCGCAGGACGCCGTCTGGTACGCCGATGTGCCCAACAAGCGGTGCGTGCGCGTCGCCGAGGGCGGCCGGGTGTTGCAGATCGTCGAGCTGGACCGCGGCGGCTTCGCCTGCGCCCTCGGCGGCCCCGACGGGACGATTCTGTTCATGGTGGCAGCCGAATGGCGCGGCATGCCCGTGATGGTGCCGCCCGGCACCGGCCGGGTGCTCACCACCCAGGTCGACGTGCCGGGCGCGGGCTGGCCGTGATGCCCGCGCCTGGCTGTTGCCACCGGCGAGACCGGCTGGGCGAGTTCTTGAACGCCGACCGTACGCACGTCTTGCTCATTGCCGCGCTTGGTTCGCTGGCATGATCCGACGTGGGCGGTCTGTCGGGTCAGGACCAGGCAGTTACGGCCGCGCCCGAGCGCGTCGTGCACGTCGTGGCAGACCTTGCCGCCACCGATCTGCGCGACCTGCTGAGTGTCGGTGTGCAGGCGTACCACCACCGGCCGGGGTCAGGCTCTCCAACGCCCGAACCTTGTCCCGGCTACATCGCGATGCCGCCGTTGGGCGAGACAATCTGCCCGGTGGTGTAGCTCGCCTCGTCGGAGCACAGGTGCAGGGCGAGGGCCGCTACCTCGTCCGGACGGCCGACGCGGCGCATACCGACACGAGTGAGTACGAGCTGCAGCACCTCGGGTGCGACCGTCCTGGCCAGCTGCGGGGTGTCGATGTATCCGGGGGCGATGGCGTTGACGCGGATGCCGGCTCCGACGACCTCGTGCGCCAGGGACTTTGTCATGGCGATGACAGCACCCTTGGCCGCCGCGTAGTCGATGGCGCCAGGTAGGCCGAGGATTCCGGCCACGGAGGCCATGTTGAGGATCACCCCGCTACGCCGCTGCTCCATTCTCCGCAAGGCTTCTCTGGTGCACAGGAACGTGCCGAGCACGTGAACGCGCAGCATCCGGTCAAACTCGGCGAGCTCCAGGTTGCTCGTGGCGCGCAGCGACGCGTCCGGGGTGCCGACGTAGAAACTCTGTAGCTTAGCCAAGGAGCGCGGGTCGATCTCCGGCCTGCCCCTGGCGATGCCGGCGTTGTTCACCAGGACGTCCACCGGTCCGAGGTCGGCGTCGACGGCACGGAAGGTGGCGGTAACGGCTGACTCGTCGCTGACGTCGCACGTGTAGGCCCGAGCGTCGCCGGCGGCCTTGGCCGTCTGGGCGGCCGCGGCGCCGTCGATGTCGATCACCGCCAATCGACCGCCTTCGCGGCCGAAGGCCACCGACATGGCCTCGCCCAGTCCGGAACCGCCACCGGTGACGAGAACGATCTTGCCGTCGTAGCGTCGTCCGTTTCCCATCGCCGGCCCTCCTTCGGGCGTTTGCCGGCCATGTCCACCGCATAGCGTCAGGTCAACCCGACCGCGTCTGGTGGGACGCTGGAGAGCTCAGCTTAGTGGGGACCCGGGTCGCTTCTGACGAGTGTGACGGGAGTGCGACTCGCCGTTGTGCCGTGTCAGCCGACCTGCCGCCGGGACCGTGGGCCGGAGCCGCCGTCGACATGCGGATCACCAAGACTGGCCGACGTCCGGCACGCCGATCCTTGGTCCTAAGACGCGTTGCGGTGGAGGAATCAGGCCCCGGAACAGACGAGCGACCTACGAGCGTCCAGGTCCATAGTGGATACCCAGTAAGGGCCCCGCCGGTCCGGATCGGCACCGGGTTGTCCCTCGGCTTAGGCGTCCTGCTCGGTTGGGCGTACCAGAACCTCGTTGATGGCGACGTGCCGTGGCCGGGTGACGATGTAGTTGATTATGTCGGCGACGTCCTCGGCCTGCAGCCGCTCCACGGTGGCGAACCGCTGCTGTATGCCCTCCTGGATCTCCGGCCGGTTGTGGCTGGACAGCTCGGTGTCGACGGCGCCCGGCTCGACCAGCGACACGCGTACGTGCCGGCGGGTGACCTCCTGGCGCAGCGACTCGCTGAAGGCGCCCACGCCATGCTTGGTGGCGTTGTAGACGCCGCTGCCGTTGCGCGGGACGCGGCCGGCGACGGAGCTGATGTTGACCATGTCGGCAACGTGTCGGGGTCCGTCGGCGGCGGCCCGCAACAGGTGCGGCAGCGCGGCGTGCGCGCAGTACAGCAGGCCGAGCAGGTTGACCTGGACCATCCGCTGCCATTCCTCGAGCGGCGCGTCGACGGCCGGCCCGAGCAGCATCACTCCGGCGTTGTTGATCAAAGTGTCGAGCCGGCCCAGCTCGGCGACGGTCTGCGAGACGACGGATTGAGCCTGCTCCTCGTCGGTCACGTCGGCGGCGAGGACGAGCGTGGAGCCGCCCGCAGAGCGGATCTTCTCGGCGAGCGCCTCCAGCCGGTCTGCGCGGCGAGCGGCCAAGGCCACAGCCGCCCCTTGCGACGCGAGCGCCAGTGCGGTGGCCTCGCCGATGCCGCTCGACGCGCCCGTGACGAGAGCAACCGTGCCAGTAAGCCGATCAGACATTGGCCCTCCCCGAAGACACCAGCGCCCAGCCTAGCCGCAGCACGATCGTGACTGGGCAGCTTCTCCGGTGTCGACGGGCGGATCAGCGGCCGCGCCGGCCCCGCCGCGCCCGGATGTAGTCGGACACCACGTACCGTCCGAGGCTTTCCGCCGAAGGCGTGAAGACCCGGCCGCCGTTGCGCCGGGCGACCGCGTCGACAAACCGCCGCAGCCCGGCGTCCTCGCCCAGCATGAACACGTTGAGCGTGGCGCCGAACCTGGTCAGGGTGTCGACCTCGGCGATCGTCGACCACACCGTCTCCTGCGTCGGCGGCCAGGAGAACACCGCTTCGCCGTCGTCGAGCAGGTGGGCGGTGGGTTCGCCGTCGGTGACGACGAGGACCACCGGCTCGGAGCTGGGGTGCCGGCGTAGGTGCCGCCCGGCCAGGCGTAGCGCATGCTGCAGGTTGGTGCCCTGCACCATGTCCGGCTCGATGGCCGCGAGCTCCGCCTGCGACAGGCGCATGGCGTACCGGCCGAAGCCGATGATCTGGAGCGCGTCCTGCGGGAACTTCGTGGCGACCAGATGCGACAGCGCGAGAGCGGTCTGCTTCATCGGGCCCCAGCGCCCTTCGGAGATCATCGAGAACGACAGGTCGACGCAGAGCGCGACCGCGGCGGAGACGCGCCGCTCGGTCTCGGCGACCTCGAAATCCTCCACGTTCAACGAAACGGGAACGACCGCACCGGAACGGCGCACCGCGTTCGCCACCGTCCGGACCACGTCGAGCGGCTGCTCATCGCCGTACTCCCACGCTCTCGACGCCCCGGTCAGCTCGCCGGCGGCGCCCGCGTCGTCCAGATCGTGCTGCCCCCGCCGGCCGCTTTCCAGATCGGAGAACACGGTACGCAGGGCGGTGCCGCCGAGGCGGCGCAGCGCCTTCGGGCTCAGCTCCAGGCCGTCGTCGCCGCGCGTCACCCAGCCCTGGCGGCGCAGCTCGCGCTCCAGCTCCTGCAGGCGGCGTACATCGTCGGCAGCGCCCCGGCCGAGCTGCCGCTCGACCGCCTCCACGTCCACGTCGTCGAGTGTGGCGCCCGGGTGCTCCTGGCCGAGCTGGTCCAGCAGGTCGTCCAGCTCGGCGATCTCGTCCAGGGCGCCAGTGGCCTGCCCGTACCCGAGATCCTCGTTTCCGCGGACCTGTTCGCGGCGGTTCCAGGGCAGGTTCGGGCGCAGCGTGCGGAGGTTGTCGGTGAGCGCGGCCATCTGCCCGGCCAGCTCGCCGTCGCCGAAGGCCCGCGCCATGAGCTGCGACAGCTCCTCGCGCTGCTGCGGCGACAGGGACCGCATCAGCCGCTCCCCGGCGGCCGCGCGGCGGGCGAGCGCGTCGATCAGCTCGTCGACGTTGGCCGGCTTTTCCGGGAAGAACTCGCCGTGCCGGTCCATGAACTCGGCGAACGCGTCGGTGGTGTCCTCACCCCGGGCGTGCTTGCCGAGCAGGTCGTTGAGGTCGCGCATCATCTCGGTCAGCCGGCGGTTGGCTTCCGGGTTGGTTGCCGGGTCGGCGCCGCGCAGCGCTTCGCGCAGCCCGGCGAAGCGCTGCTCCAGCACGTCGCGGCGCAGGCCTTCCAAGATCTGCTCGTACGTGCGGCGTGCCTCGTCACTGGCCCAGTCGTAGTCGGCCAGCTCCTCGACGGCCTTGGCGGTGGATTTCGGCAGGCTGTCGAGCATCGCCTCGGCGAACCGGGCATCGTCGCCGTCGCGGCGGGCCAGTTCGTCGCGCTCGGCGGCGAGCGCCTGGTCGAGCAGCGCCTGGGCCCGGGTGACCGCGCCGTCGAGGTTGCCGCGCCGCATCGCCTCGCGGCGCATCCGTCGCGCCCGAGCGGCCAGGTCGTCCAGCCCGCGGCCGGCCTGCGGCCCGTGGCGCAGCAGGTTGCGCAGCGCCTCGCGCAGGCTGCCACCGGCCAGGACGTCCGCGCCCACCTGGTCGACGGCGGCGCGCACGTCGTAGGGCGGGGCGAGCGGGTCAGGGCCGCCGCGCCAGGCGCCGTACCGGTACCGGTGGGATGGCATGGTCAGCCTCCGTAGACGGTCCGGCCGTCGTCGGTGAGGTCCTTCGACAGCCGTCGGGTCAGGTGCAGCCCCTCCAGCGCGAACTCCACACCGGCTGCGGCCTGCCCGCGGGTGGGTGCGTCGCCGAGGCAAAGCCGTTCGAGCACCTTGGCCAGCCCGGGGACCGTGCCGACCTGGCGCAGCAGCTCGTCGGCGGCGGTCAGCTCGCCGGTCTCGATCATGTTGCCCTCGGCGACCAGGTCGGTGAAGCCGGACAGGTCGAGCCCCGCCAGCCGGGTGCGGAACGTGTCGGCGGTGGCGGTGCGCAGCAGGTGGGCGAGGATCTCGATCTCGCGCCCCTCCTCGCCGCTTTCGAACTCCACCTTGCCGCGCAGCGTGCTGGTCACCGAGACGGTGTCGCCGATGCGGGCGACCGGCTCGGCCTCCCCGTTGAGCCCGGCGCGGCGCAGCGCGGAGGCGGCGACCGTCTCGGCGGCAGCGATCGCGAACCGGGCCGACACGCCGGAGCGCTGGTCGACCGAGGGGGACTCGCGGACCGCCCGGGTGAAGCGCGCGAGGACCTCCAGGAGATGCTCCGGTACTTCCGCGACGAGCTTGGCCTCCTGGCGGACCAGGTCGGTCTCCAGCTCCAGGTCGAGCGGGTAGTGGGTGCGGATCTCGGCGCCGAACCGGTCCTTGAGCGGGGTGATGATGCGGCCCCGGTTGGTGTAGTCCTCCGGGTTGGCGCTGGCCACCAGCAGCAGGTCCAGCGGCAGGCGCAGCTGGTACCCCCGGACCTGGATGTCGCGCTCCTCCAGCACGTTGAGCAGCGACACCTGGATGCGCTCGGCCAGGTCGGGCAGCTCGTTGACCGCGAAGATGCCCCGATTGGTGCGCGGGACCAGACCGAAGTGGATGGTCTCCGGGTCGCCGAGGGTGCGGCCCTGCGCGACCCGGATCGGGTCCACGTCGCCGATCAGGTCGCCCACGCTGGTGTCCGGGGTGGCCAGCTTCTCGCCGTACCGCATCGAGCGGTGCAGCCAGGCGATCTTCAGGTCGTCGCCGGCCTCGGCCGCCAACCGGCGCGTGCCGGGGCTGATCGGGTGGAACGGGTGCTCGTTGAGCTCGGAATCGGCGATCACGGGCGTCCACTCGTCGAGCAGGTCGACCAGGGCGCGGATCACCCGGGTCTTGCCCTGGCCGCGCTCGCCGAGCAGCACCATGTCGTGGCCGGCGAGCAGGGCCCGCTCCAGCTCCGGGATGACGGTGTCCTCGTAGCCGACGATGCCCGGGAACCGCGGCTCGCCGGCCCGCATCCGGGCCAGCAGATTCTCCCGCAGCTCCTGCTTGACCGTCCGGTAGCGGTGCCCCCTGGCCCGCAACTCCCCGACCGTGCGGGGAAGGTCCATCTCTGTCACCCATCGAAGCTAGCTCGCAAAGGTTAGTGTTTTGCGACATGGCAGTCGTGAAAATCAACGCGATCGAGGTACCCGAGGGTGCCGGCCCCGAGTTGGAGAAGCGCTTCGCCGCGCGGCTGGGCGCGGTGGAGGATTCTCCCGGCTTTCTCGGCTTCGAGTTGCTGCGCCCGGTGGCCGGCGAGAACCGCTACTTCGTATACACGAAGTGGGAGAGCGAGGAGGCGTTCCAGGCCTGGTCGAGCGGGCCGTCCCGGCAGGCGCATGCGGGCGCCCAGGGTGCCCGGCCGGCGGCGACCGGTGCCAGCCTGCTCGAGTTCGAGGTGGTGCAGAGCGCTGGGCCCAGATCCGCCTGAGCGATTTTGCGGGAACTTTCCGGTCGCGGCGACCGACCATCCGTTGTGCGTCCGCTCGGACCACCCGGGCACCTGGGGCCCCGGTCACCGTTGACCAAGGAGACAGCAAGCATGCGCAACAGGTTCTGGCGCCGTTCCGGCGTTGTGCTGGCCGCCGTGGCGGCCGGCGCGGTGTCGGGGGTGCTTGTCGCGGGACCGGCGTCCGCGCACGTCAGCGTCAACCCGACAGAGGCCACCCAGGGCGGGTACACGAAGCTGACGTTCCGGGTGCCCAACGAGAAGGACGCCGCCGACACGGTCAAGGTGGAGATCAACCTGCCGGCCGACAAGCCGATCGCGTCGATCTCGACCAAGCCGCTGGACGGCTGGACCGTCCAGGCCGACCGCACGAAGCTGGACAGGCCGATCAAGAGTGACGACGGTGAGATCACCGAGGCGGTTACGAAGATCACTTGGACGGCCGCGGCCGGCGGGGCGATCAAGCCGGGGCAGTTCCAGGAGTTCGACGTCTCGGCCGGTCCGCTGCCGGAGACCGACAAGATCGTGTTCAAGGCCCTGCAGACATACTCGGACGGCGACGTTGTGCGCTGGATCGAGGAGCCCGGCACCGGCGGTGCCGAGCCTGATCACCCGGCGCCCACGCTGACGCTGGCCAAGAAGTCCGACACCAGCGCCGGGCACGAGGACACCGCGACCGCGGCGAAGGGCGAGGGCAGCGCGGACAACGACGCCGGCAACGGCTCCACGGCCGCGATCGTGCTGGGCCTGGCGGGTCTCGTCGCCGGTCTGGCCGGTCTGGCGCTCGGTCTCCTCGCATACCGCAAGGCGACCGCCCGCGCCTGACCAGGCCGAACCGAGGTGACCGCGGTCGACGACCTGACGAGAACGCTCGACGGGTGCCGGCCGGCCGTGGTCGCCGTGTCGGCCGTGGCGCACCGGACCGGCCGCTCCTACTCGTACCAGGGGAATCTGCCCTTTCAAACCGCCAGCGTCGTGAAGGTCCAGATAGTCGCGGCGCTGCTGCTACAGGCCCAGCGGGCCGGCCGCGGCCTGACCGGCGCGGAGCGGGCCCTCGCCGAGGCAATGATCACGGCGAGCGACAACGCCGCCGGGTCGGCCCTCTGGCGGGCGGTCGGGGACGTGGCGGGGATGGCCGACGCCGACGCACGGCTCGGCCTGGCCGACACCCGCCCCGGCGCGGACGGCTGGTGGGGGCTGACGATGACAACCGCCGACGACCAGGCCCGGCTGCTGACCGCCATCGCGGACCCCGGCGGCCCGTTGCGCCACGAGTTGTCGGCCTACGTGCTCGACCTGATGGCCCGGGTCGCGCCGGACCAGGCGTGGGGGGTCAGCGCCGCCGCCGCGGCGGGTGAACCGGTCGCCGTCAAGAACGGCTGGATGCCGCGGGACGACCAGGGCGGGCGCTGGACGGTCAACAGCGTCGGCCGGGTCGGCGAGGTGACCCTGGCGGTGCTCTCCGAGGGCCATGCCAACCTGCGGGCCGGCATCGACGTGGTCGAGGAGATCGCCCGGAACGTCCGGGCGCACCTCGACCGCTAGCGTCGGGACAGGTCGACCGTGGGGGCGTCGTCGGGGTGCAGTCGCAGCGTCCGCTCCGTAGGGCGCGGGGCCGCCGGCGGCCCCGCGCCTGGACGCGGGGCTGGTGCGAGCCGGCGGGCGCGCGGCAGCGTGCCGGCGTCGGGGCGGCGCGTCATCGGCAGGAACAGGAGCGCGACCGCTACCCCGGCCAGCGCACCGCCGCTGTTGTAGAGCCAGTCCTGAGCGGACGCCACCCGGCTCGCGTCGCTGACCGCCTGCCACGCCTCGATCAGGAACGGGAAACCCATGCCGGCCAGCGCGACGCGCACCGGCCAGCGGGTGGCGAGCGTGGCGCAGAAGGCGGCCGGGACGAAGAGCATGAGGTTTGCGAACCGCTCGGCATTCGAGGTGGCGGCGTTGAGGTCGCTGTGCACCGCGGCCGGATCCTTGAAAGTGGTGAGCGACTCCAGGTACCACCGCAGCCGGGCGACCGCGTCCACCGGGATCTCCAGCCGCTGCGGCGCAACCGTGAACGCCACGACCGGGGCTACGGACAGTAAGGCCAGCAGGGTCCACCCCGGAGACCAGCCGAACCGCCGCGCCAGCGGCAGGAACGCGACCAGCGCGAGCACGCCCCACGCGAGCAGCGTCGGGAGAGCGGTCGGTGAGCTCAGCGCCAGGCGCAGCTCGAACTCCATGCGGGTTCCCCTCCCAGCCGGTGCCCTCCATTGGTAACCCAACGTGTCAACCGCCAAACCTCGAGCGACCCGCGCTGATGCATAGGCGACGGTTCGGCGGGCAGAATCAGCGGCATGACGCAGCCGCGCGACGTACCGACGGTGGACCTGGCCGGCAAGGTGACGATGCCGCTGGTCGGCTTCGGGACCTGGCAGATGCGGGGCCGGGAGGCGTACGAAGCCGTGCGCTATGCCCTGGAGGTGGGCTACCGGCACCTCGACACCGCCACGATGTACGGCAACGAGACGGAGGTCGGACGGGCACTGCGCGACAGCGGGCTGCGCCGCGACGAGGTGTTCGTGGCGACGAAACTGCTGCCCAGCCGCGCCGGACACGAGCGGGAGACCCTCACGGCGAGCCTGCGCGCGCTCGGCACCGAGTACGTCGACCTGTGGCTCATCCACTGGCCGCCGCGCTCCAGCGTGCCCACCTGGCGCGCGTTCCTGGCGCAGCGCGAGGCGGGGCTGGCCCGATCGGTGGGGGTCAGCAACTACAGCATCGCCCAGCTCGACGAGCTGATCAGCGCCACCGGGCAGGCCCCGGCGGTCAACCAGATCCCGTGGAGTCCGCGCCAGCATGACCCGCAGACGCTGGCCGCCAGCCGCGAACGTGGCGTCGTCGTCGAGGGGTACAGCCCGTTGAAGGGTTCCGACCTGCGCCAACCGGTCCTGACCGAGATCGCGTACGGGCATGGGGTGACCGCCGCGCAGGTGGTGCTGCGCTGGCACATCGAGCACGGGATCCCGGTGATCCCGAAATCGGTGAGCCGGGATCGCATCGCGGCCAACGTCGATCTGTTCGACTTCCAGCTCACCCCGGACGAGGTCGCCCGCATCGATGCGCTGTCGGAGATGTGAGGGCTCTCACGACACGGCCGCGGTGACGTCCAGCTCGACGAGCTGACCGGTGAAGCCGAGTTGCGCCACGCCCAGCAGCGTGCTGGCGGTGGTGAACGCCTCCGCGATCGGCGAGGAGTTGAACCGCTCCCACACCGAAGCGAGCACCGCCGTCTCGTCACTGACCACATAGATCACCGTGCGCACCACGTCGGCCGGTGACGCGTCCACCGAACGCAGCGCGACCAGCGTGTTGGCCGCGACCTGGTCGACCTGGACCAGCACGTCATCGATACCCACGACCGTCCCGTCCGCGTCGAGCGGGACCTGCCCGGCCAGGAACGCCAACCGGCCCGCCGGGACGACGGTGACGTGGTGGTACCCGGGCGTCCGGTGCAGGCCGACCGGGTTGTGCCGCTGGATCGTCATCACAACTCCCTTCCGAGCTGGTAGGAAGTATGCCCGTGACCCCGTTCGACGCCGCCCGCCGCCGCCCGGCGCGGGTGGACCGGCGCGTGCTGGCCGCGATCTCCGCGGGCGGGTCGGCCGGCGCGCTGGCCCGCTACGGCCTCGGGCTGGCGCTTCCGCACCTGGCAGTCACGTTCGCCATCAACGTCTCCGGGTGCCTGCTCATCGGCGTACTCATGGTGCTGGTCACCGACGTGTGGCCCGGCCACCGCCTGCTGCGGCCGTTTCTCGGCACCGGCGTGCTGGGCGGCTACACCACGTTCTCGACCTATGCGGTCGACGTCCTGCACAGTGGCGCCGCCGGTTATGCGGTCGGCACGCCGCTGGCCGCCCTCGCGGCCGTGTACACCGGAATCACCATCACCCGCCTGGGTGTCCGGCGGCGAACGAAGGAGAGCCGATGAAGCTCGAAGGCCCCGCGCTACGCCTGACGATCTTCGTGGGCGAGGACGACCAGTGGCACCACCGGCCGCTGTACACCGAGATAGTCCACCGCGCCCACCGGGCCGGCCTCGCGGGGGCGAGCGTCCTGCGGGGCATCGAAGGGTACGGCGCGTCGTCGCGCATCCACACCAACCGGCTGCTGTCGCTGTCGGAGGACCTGCCGGTCGCGGTCATCATCGTCGACGCCGAGGAGCGGATCCGCGCCTTCCTGCCGCAGCTCGACGAGCTGGTGGCCGAAGGCCTGGTGATCATCGACCCGGTCGAGGTCATCCGGTACGTGGGCCGACCGGCGTGACGGCGCTGCTGGTCGCACTGGGCGCCGCCATCGGCGCGCCGTTGCGCTACCTGGTCGACCAGGCCGTGTCGCGCCGCCACGACTCGGTGTTTCCGTGGGGCACCTTCGTGGTCAACGTCGCCGGATCGTTCCTGCTCGGGCTGCTCGCCGCGCTCGGCCTGCGCGCCGGCGCGCCGGTGCTGGCGCTGGCCGGCACGGGATTCTGCGGCGCGCTCACCACCTACTCGACCTTCGGGTACGAGACGATCCGGCTGCTGCAGGAGCGGGCCCGGCTGGTCGCCGTGCTCAACGTGCTGGTCAGCATCGGGGCCGGCCTCGGCGCGGCGGCGCTGGGCGGCGTGGTGGCGGCGATCCTCCCCTTCGGCTGAGTAGGGCGCCCCTATGACCGCTCTGACGGTGATAGGGGCGCCCTACTCAGGCGCGGGGGCGCAGCCCTCTTGCTTTTCCAGATTGTAGGCGAGTAGACACGGACCGAAGCCGCCCATCGGAGGAGTTCACCATGCGGGTACGGCGTGTGACATTGCTGACGGCACTCTCCCTCTCGGCTCTCCTGGTCGCGCCGCTCGCGCCGGCCTACGCCGCCGCCGACCGGTCGCCGACCGCCGAAGGGTTCGGCGGGGCGATCTCCACGGTGGACCCGACCGCGACGCAGGTCGGCCTCGACGTGCTGCGCCGGGGCGGCAACGCGGTCGACGCGGCCGTGGCAGCAGCCGCGACGCTCGGGGTGACCGAGCCGTTCTCGGCCGGGATCGGGGGCGGCGGCTTCTTCGTGTTCTACGACGCCAAGCACCGCCGGGTGCACACGCTCGACGGGCGCGAGGCGGCACCGGCGACGATGACCGAGACCGCGTTCCTCGACGCCAGCGGCAACGAGCTGCCCTTCCAGCAGGCCAGGGTCAGCGGCATCTCCGTCGGCGTGCCGGGCACCCTGCTCACCTGGCAGCAGGCGCTGCGCAAGTGGGGCAGCCGGTCGCTGGCCGCCAGCCTGCGGCCCGCCGCCGACGTCGCCGAGCAGGGCTTCCCGGTGGACCAGACGTTCCAGGACCAGATCGCCCTGCCGGTCAACAACAACTACAACTCGTTCGCCCAGTTCAGCTCGACCAGCGCGCTGTACCTGCCGGGCGGGCAGGCGCCCGCGGTGGGCTCCACGTTCCGCAACCCCGACCTGGCTGCCACGTACCGGCTGATCGCCGATGAGGGCACGCGCGTGTTCTACCACGGTGAGGTGGGCCGCGACCTCGTGAACACCGTCCAGCACCCGCCGCGCGTCGAGAAGCCGGCCGTGCCCTGGCCCTACCCGATCGCGCCCGGCACGATGCAGCTCTCCGACCTGGCCCGCTACCGGGTGCGGCAGCCGGACCCGACCCACATGACCTACCGCGGCCTCGACGTGTACGGCATGGCCACCCCGTCCAGCGGCGGCACCACGGTCGGCGAGGCGCTCAACATCCTGGAGACCTCCGACCTGCGCAGCCTGCCCCGGGCCCAGGCGCTGCACCGGTACCTGGAGGCCAGCGCCCTGGCGTTCGCCGACCGCAACCGCTACATCGGCGACTACACCCGGCGCGCGCTATTGGAGGAGCTGCTGTCCGACGGCTTCGCCAAGGAGCGCGCCGCCTGTATCGACCCGGCGCAGGCGCTGACGAAGCCGGTTCCGGCAGGGGTACCGGACGGCTCCTACGGCGACAGCTGCACGCCGGCGACCGCCCCCGGTCAGGCCAACACCCAGGGGACGCACACCACGAACCTCACGGTCTCCGACCGGTGGGGCAACGTCGTCGAGTACACGCTCACCATCGAGCAGACCGGCGGCAATGCGATGGTCGTACCCGGGCGTGGTTTTCTCCTGAACAACGAGTTGACCGACTTCAACTTCAAGAACACCCAGCTGCCCTTCGCCGACCCGAACCTGCCCGCGCCGGGTAAGCGCCCGCGCAGCTCGATGTCGCCGACGATCGTGCTCTCGGACGGCCGGCCCTACCTCGCGGTCGGCACGCCGGGCGGCTCGACGATCATCACGACGGTGCTTCAGATCCTGGTCAACCGCATCGACTTCGGGATGACGCTGCCGCAGGCGATCGCCGCGCCCCGGGCGACCCAGCGCAACACCACTGCCGTGCAGGCCGAGCAGGCGTTCCTGGACTTGCCGGAAACGGCCGTGCTGCGACAGTTCGGGCACACGTTCACGCTCAATCCGGAGATCGGTGCGGCGACCGGCATCGAGTTCCGCCCGGACGGGCGGGTCCTCGCGGCCGCCGAGCCGGTGCGCCGCGGTGGCGGCGCCGCGGCGGTCGTGTACCCGTGCTGTTAGGCGTGCACCCGTGCCGTTAGGAGGGTTCCCCTTTACCGCATGAAGCGTTAGGAGGGGGACCCTCCCGTCACGGCGTCGCGGACTCGGCGGCCCTCGGGGACCACTCCAGCACCAGCAGGGTCGCATCGTCGTGCAGCGGGCCGTACTGGTGCCGGCGTACCTCCTGGGACAGCCGGCGCAGCGTCTCCGGCGCGGGCCGGCCGGCGGCGGCGTGGCGCTCGGCCAGGTCGACCAGCCGGTCGGCGCCGAACAAGGTGCCGGAGGCATCGTGCGCCTCGGTGACCCCGTCGGTGTAGAGCAGCAGCCGGTCGCCGGGCTCGAGGATCTCCTCGACGATCTCCGTCCGGTCGGGGATGCCCAGCGGCATCCGCCGGCCCTGGTCGAGCACCCGCACCACGTTGGAGCCGCGCAGGACCAGCGGCGGCGGGTGGCCGGCGTTGAAGTAGCGCAGCACCCCGGTGCGCAGGTCCAGCTCGGCGAGGACCGCGGTGGCGAACCGGGAGTCGCTGAACTGCTCGGTCAGCGCACTGTCGACGGCGGTGGCCATCGCCGCCAGGTCACCCTCGGCCCGCCGGGTGGCGCGGATCGCGGCGAGCGCGAGGGCGCACGTGATCCCGGCGCGCACGTCGTGCCCGGTGGCGTCGAGGATTGCCAGGCGGGCTACGGCGTCGTCCACCGCGTAGTCGAACGCGTCGCCGCCCACCTCGTAGCAGGGCTCGAGAATCGCGCTGATGACCATGTCGTTGCAGGCGAACGTCATCGGTGGCAGCAGGCGCCAGAGCAGCTCGGACGTCATCGTCATGGGTCTCGACCGGCGCACCTGCAACAGCCGGTCACCGTGCGGCATCTTGGTCATCACCAGGTGCCCGACCAGGTTGGCAAGCAGCTGGTACCGGTCGATGAGCTCGGGTCCCGGCGTGGCGGAGAGCCGGATGTGCAGCACCCCGAGCCGGTCGGTGCCGTCGACCAGCGGCACCCACAGCTGCCCGCCGCCGCCGATCACCGTCTCCACGGCGGTGAACGCCCGGCCGGCCAGCGTGCCGTCGACCGGCACCGGGTCGGGCACGGGCTTGCCCGGCTCCGGGAGCACCCGGAAGGCGTGCTGCTCCTGGTCGACCAGGTAGACGGTCGCCTCCGCGTCCAGTGGCCGGATCGCCGCGTTCAGCGAGCTGGTCAGCTGGTCGCCGCGACCACGCTGGGTGCGGCGTAACAGGTCCGCCATCGCCTCGTACCAGACGTCGGTCACGGTCCCGTCCCTTCGAAGGGGTTGCGGCCCCATTCTCCGGCTTCCCACACTACGAAGACGATCAACCCGGCGGAATCTAGGTTGCGGTGCGATCTAGATAGCCGTGCTATGTTGCCGGAGTGGATCAAGGCGGTCACGCGGTGATCGATGATGGCTGTACCTGGGTCGCATCCTGGCGCTGTGGGCGATCGGTCTGCTCATCGCCGTGCCCTACATCGTGCTCATCGCAGCCGACCAGCAGCACGTCCGGCACGGCGCGGTGGCGCTGCTGATCGCGTTGACCGTCGTGGTCGCCGCGCCGCTCGGCCTGCTGCTGAGCGCCGCCGTCCTGCGCGAGCTGGAGGGCACGCTCCTCCTGCTGGTCGTGGTCGGGCTGCAGATGCTGATCGACCCGGCGAAGACCAGTGCCCGGCTGCTGCCGTTCTGGTCCGGGCGGGAGATCGGGACCTACGCTGTGGACCATGCGGACGCCGGGTACCTGGTCCGCGGGATCGTGCACGGGGTGGCGTTCGCCGTGGCATGCTGCCTCCTCGTGGCCGCCGTCTCGGCGGTCCGGCTGCGCCGCCGGGGGCATGTCACCGTGGTGTCAGGCTGAGATTGCCTGCCGGGCGCCACCATGGGCGATAGTGCGTGCAGACAAACTGAGCCCCGAGGTGCAGTCTGTCTGGCATACCCAGGATAGGTTGTCGGCGGGACTTGGGAGGCGAAGCGTGAGCCTGACTCTGCGCTACGGTGTGCGCACCGAACGCGGCCCGGTGCGCGCCAACAACCAGGATTCCGCCTTCGCGGCGCCGTGGCTGGTCGCGATCGCCGACGGGATGGGCGGGATGGCCGCCGGCGACCTGGCCAGCCGGCTCGTCATCGGGGCCATGGCCACGCGGGGAGCCACGCCACCGGAGGGCGCCGATCTCGTCGACTGGCTGCGCGCCGTGGCGTCCGAGGGCAACCGGCTCATCAGCGCCGAGGTCGCCGCCAACCCGGCGCTCAGCGGCATGGGCACCACCCTGACCGGGCTGGTGCTGGTCGACGGCCGGATCGGCATGGTGCACGTCGGGGACAGCCGGGCCTACCGGCTGCGCGCCGCCGACCTGCAGCAGGTGACCAAGGACGACACCTACGTGCAGTTCCTCGTCGACGAGGGCATCATCGGGCGCGACGAGGCCTTCCACCACCCGCAGCGCTCCGCGGTGGTCCGGGCGTTGCAGGGCGAGCCGGTCGAGCCGCGCTACTCGGTGCGCCCCGCCGTCGCCGGCGACCGCTACCTGTTGTGCAGCGACGGCCTGTCCGACGTGCTGCGCGAAGACGAGATCGCCGAGCTGCTGCGCACCGATGCCGCGCCCCAGCCGTGCGCGGAGCGGCTGGTCGAGCAGGCCCTGCGCGACGGCGCGCGGGACAACGTCACGGTCATCGTCGCCGACGTGGTGACGGGTTCCTCCGGCGCGCAGCCGCCGGTCGTGGTCGGCGCCGCCGCCGACGAGTCGACCGTAAGCACCTCGTAACTGGCCCTCCGCCGGCACGGGCCGGTTGACTGGCGACATGCGTCGGGTAATCGTGATCGTGGTCGCGCTCGCAACGGCTTTCGCGCTCTACTGGTTCGCGCCGTGGAAGCTGCTGACCGACAAGACCGTGCACGAGACACTGTCGGCGCCGGTGCCTTCCGCTTCGGCCACCGCTTCGCCGTCCGCTTCCGCTCCGGCGCCGGCTCCCGCCGGCCCCGCCGTCCTGGCGTCGGCGTCGTTCGTCTCGCATGACCACCCGACGACGGGCACCGCGCGGATCGTGCGCGCCGCCGACGGCTCCCGGCAATTGGAGCTGGCCGGCCTGGCCACCTCGGACGGGCCGGACCTGCGGGTGTGGCTGGCTGACGATGGCGCCAAGCCGGGCGCCCACCTGGAGCTGGGCCGGCTCAAAGGCAACCGGGGCGACCAGGTGTACCCGATCCCGGCCGGCGCCGACCTCAGCGCGTACCGCAGCGTCACGATCTGGTGCCTGCGGTTCTCGTCCCCGTTCGGCTCGGCCGACTTCACCCCATGACCGGCGCGTGGGCAAACGTCGGTAGCCGCACAGTGAAAGCGGTCCGGCCCGGCTCGCTGCTGACGCCGACGCTGCCCCCGTGCGCTTCCACCACGGCCGCGACGATCGCCAGACCCAGCCCGGTGCTGCCGGCGTGGCGCGACCGGGACGTGTCGCCGCGCGCGAACCGGTCGAAGACCTCGGGCAGCAGGTCGGCCGGGATACCCGGGCCGTCGTCGACCACGGTCACTGTGGCGTGCCCGTCCTCCACGGTCAGCCGGGTCGTGACGGTCGTACCCGGCGACGTGTGGGTGCGCCCGTTGGCCAGCAGGTTCGCCAGTACCTGGTGCAGCCGGGGCCGGTCACCGGCGACAGTTACCGACTCCTCGGGCAGGTCGAGGTGCCAGCGGTGGTCCGGCCCGGCCGCATGGGCGTCGCTCACCGCGTCGATCGCGAGTCGGGAAAGGTCGACCGGCTGGCTCTCCAGCGGCCGCCCCGAGTCCAGCCGGGCCAGCAGAAGAAGATCATCTACGAGTACGGTCATCCGCGCGCTTTCCGACTCGACGCGGCTCATCGCGTGCGCCACGTCGGGCGGGACCGCGTCGCGGCCGCGGCGGGTCAGCTCGGCGTACCCCCGGATCGCCGCGAGCGGGGTGCGCAGCTCGTGACTGGCGTCCGCGACGAAGTGCCGTACCCGCGTCTCGCTGGCCTGGCGCGCGGCCAGCGCGTCCGCGACGTGGCCGAGCATCCGGTTGAGCGCGGCGCCGACCTGGCCGACCTCGGTACGTGGGTCGGCGTCGGGTACCCGGACGGACAGGGCCACCTCGCCCCGGTCGAGTGGGAGCTCCGCGACGCGGCTCGCGGTCGCGGCTACCCGGTCGAGCGGGCGCATCGTGCGGCGGATGATCACCGCGCCGAGCAGGCCGGCGAGCAGGAGGGCAGCCAGGCTCACGCCGACCTCGACCGCCGCGACGAGGGTCTGCATGTCGCGCAGCTGTGCCAGCGGCAGGCCGGTGACGTAGACGGTTCCGTTCCGCCCGGCCACCGCCATGAGCCGGTAGTCGTCGGCCCCCAGCGTCCGGGTGTAGGCACGGCCGTCGACCGGCAGCCGGGCGAGCACCGTCTGCGCGCTCTCCGGGAGGCCGGTGGCGCTGCCCTTATCGTCGAAGACCCGCGAGACCGTGACAGTGCCGCCTATCACCCGCGCGTCGACCGTGCCGGGTGGCGGGCCCGGTCGGCCACCGCGCAGCGGTCCAAGCCCGTCCGGCGGCTCGTCCGGCTCGCCGCCGCGCTCGTCGCCCTGGTGCGCCAACTGCTGCGCGGAGGTGCGTACCCGCTGGTCGAGCTGGCCCATCTCGATTCGGTAGACCGCCACCTGGGTGACGACGCCGACGACGAGGCAGACCACCGCGAGCAGGCCGACCACGGCCGCGATCAGCCGGGTGCGCAGCGACCAGGTGAAACGCCTAGTTGGCAGGCTTGAGGACATAGCCAGCACCCCGCATGGTGTGGATCATCGGCTCCCGACCGGCGTCGATCTTCTTGCGCAGGTACGAGATGTACAGCTCGACCACGTTGGCCTGGCCGCCGAAGTCGTAGTTCCACACCCGGTCGAGGATCTGCACCTTGCTGAGCACCCGCTTCGGATTGCGCATCAGGTACCGCAACAGCTCGTACTCGGTCGCCGTGAGCGTGATCAGCTCGCCGCCGCGGCGGACCTCGCGGCTGTCCTCGTCGAGGGTCAGGTCGCCCACGACCAGCAGCGTCTCCTCGACCCTGACCACCGCGTTCGTGCGCCGCATCAGCCCGCGCAGCCGGGCCACCACCTCTTCGAGGCTGAACGGCTTGGTCACGTAGTCGTCGCCGCCGGCGGTGAGACCGGCGACGCGATCCTCGACCGCGTCCTTCGCCGTCAGGAACAACACGGGCACGTCCGGCGTCTCCGACCGCAGCCGCCGCAGCACCTCGAGGCCGTCGATGTCGGGCAGCATCATGTCGAGCACGATCGCGTCCGGCCGGAACTCCCGCGCGACCCGGACGGCGGTGAGCCCGTCGCCGGCGCTCTGCACGGTCCATCCCTCGTAGCGCAGCGCCATGGACAGCAGCTCGGTCAGCGTCGCCTCGTCGTCGACGACGAGGACTCGGACGGGCTGCCCGTCGGCACGGCGCAGGTCCACCTTGGCGTGGTTTGCGGATGAAGCGGCGTTCACGGTGGTCATGAGCCTATCGTTGCCGCCCGTTCTGTGGCTCCCGTTGGCGTTTCCTGTGAGCCTCCTGTGCGTCCCTTGGGCCGCCGGTCGCCATGATCATGGAGCGCGGGGTCACCGGGGACGCTAAGGCTGGGCACAGCCGGCGCACAGATTCGGCTAGCAGCCTTTCTCGGTAGGACGCCAACCGCGGACCACCACAAGCTGATCGGAGCCGACATCATGCCGGTACGCGAACAAGGGCTGCGCCGCGTCGCCGCCGTCACCACCGGCCTTGCCGTGGCGGGCGTCGTCGGCTCGGTCGCCGTGGCCACCATCGCCCGAGCCGATACGCAGTCGGCGAAAGCCGGCACAAGCAGCACGAGCACCCCAACCACCGGTACGCCGGACGACAGCCCGTCCCTGTCCGGCAGCACCGGGCAGCAGCCGCACGCCACGTCGGGCGGGTCGTGACCGCCATGCCGCTCTGTGACGCACTCCCGGCCGGCGCCGGCACGGCGCAGTGGCCGGTCTGGGGTACGACCGCGCGGCTGGTCGTCACCGATCCGGGCCGGCTCGCCGACGCCCGCGCGCTGGTCGAGGCGCGGCTGGCCGCCGTCGACGAGGCGTGCAGCCGGTTCCGTGACGACTCCGAGATCCGCCAGGTGCAGCGCGCCGGCGGCCGGCCGGTCCGGGTCAGCCCGCTGCTCGCCGATCTGGTCGCCGCAGCGCTGGCGGCCGCCCGGCGCACCGGCGGCGACGTAGACCCGACGATCGGTGGGGCGATGGCGCGCCTCGGCTACGACCGGGACCTGGCGTTCGTGGCGAAAAACGGATCATGGACCACGGTACGCGCGGAGCCCGCCCCCGACTGGCGACAGGTGCACCTCGACGGGTGTGAGCTGACCGTCCCGGCCGGGGTGCTGCTCGACCTCGGCGCCACCGCCAAGGCCTGCACGGCCGACGACTGCGCGCGGCTCGTCGCCGAAGAGTGCGGCACCGGTGCGCTGGTCAGCCTGGGCGGCGACATCGCCACGGCCGGGCCCCCGCCGGACGGTGGCTGGCAGGTACTCGTCCGGGACCGCTCCGGCGACCCGGAGTGCACGGTCACGCTGCCGGCCGGCGCGGCGCTGGCCACATCGAGCACGGTCAGCCGGCAGTGGCGCAACAGCGGCCGGCTGCTGCACCACATCCTCGACCCGCGTACCTGCCGGCCGGCCCTGCCGGTGTGGCGCACCGTCTCGGTCTGCGCGTACCGGTGCGTGGACGCGAACACGTTGACGACCGCCGCGATCGTCCGTGGGTCGGCCGCGCCCGCTTGGTTGCGGTCATTGGGTGTGCCGGCGCGATTGGTCAGCGCCGACCGGCAGGTCACGCTCGTCGGCGGCTGGCCGTCATGAGCGAGCGAAGCGGAGTGCCGTCATGAGCGAGGCACTGTGGTATCTCGGCCGCGGAACGGGTCTGGTGTCTCTGGTCATGCTCACGGTCGTGGTGGCGCTCGGCATCGCCAACCGCTCCGGCCGGCCGGTGCTGGGCCTGCCGCGCTTCGCCGTCGCGGCGGTGCACCGCAACGCGGCTCTGCTCGCGGTGACCCTGCTCGCCGTCCACGTGCTGACCCTGCTGGCCGACCCGTACGCCCAGCTCAAGCTGGTCGACATCGTCGTGCCGTTCGTCGGTGCGTATCGGCCGGTGTGGCTGGGCCTGGGCACGCTCGCGTTCGACCTGGTCCTGGCGTTGGTCGCCACGAGCCTGCTGCGCGCCCGGCTCGGCCTGCGCACCTGGCGGTTCGTGCACTGGTCGGCGTACGCCGCCTGGCCGGTCGCGCTGCTGCACGGCCTCGGCACCGGCACCGACTCCGGTCAGCTCTGGCTGCGGATCACGGCGTTCGCCTGCGCGGTGACCGTGGTAGCCGCGACCGCCTGGCGCCTCTCGCAACGATTCACCGAACCGGTGACCCTGTCCCGATTGGACGGTCCGCGATGACCACCGTTACCGCCGCACGGGCCGACCTGCTCGGCGGTCCGGCTCCCGACATCGATACCCACCTGCGCCGCCACGGGCCGCTGCCCGCCGTACCCGACCTGATCGACCTCGTCGGCGCGGCCGGGCTGACCGGCCGGGGCGGGGCGGGCTTTCCGACCTGGCGGAAGATGGCCGCGGTAGCGGCTGCCGGCAACCGGGCGGTCGTCGTGGCCAACGGCGTCGAGGGCGAGCCGGCCAGCGCGAAAGACCGTACCCTCCTGATCCGCGCACCTCATCTGGTGCTCGACGGCCTGCATCTGGCCGCGCGCGCCGTCGGCGCCGACCGCGCCTACCTGTATGTGCGGTCCGGGCCGGGCGTGGACAGCATCCGGCGGGCACTCGCCGAGCGGCGCGATGGCATCCGTACGGACGTGGTCGAGGCGCCCAACTGGTTCGTCGCCGGGGAGGAGTCGGCGGTCGTGGCGGGTGTCGAGGGGAAGCGGCCGGTGCCGAAGGACAAGCTGCGGCGGGTCGTCGAGTCGGGCGTGCACGGCCGGCCCACGCTGGTCCAGAACGTCGAGACCCTGGCCCATGTCGCGCGGATCGCACGGTGGGGACCGGCCTGGTTCCGGAGCCGGGGCAGCGCCGACGAACCGGGTACGTTCCTGGCCACCGTCAGCGGCGCGGTGACGGTGCCCGGCGTGTTCGAGGTGGCCCACGGGGTGCCGGTGGGCGCTGTTGTCGCCGGGGCCGGCGGTGCCAGTGAGCCGCTGCAGGCCGTACTCGTCGGTGGTTACCACGGGGCGTGGCTGCCCGCGACGGCTCTGGACGCGCCGCTGTCGCGGGCCGGCCTGGCGCCGTTCGGCGCGTCCCCAGGCGCAGGTGTACTCGTCGCGCTGCCGGCGTCGCGCTGTGGCCTGCGCGAGAGCGCGCGGATCGCGTCCTATCTGGCCGGGCAGAGCGCCGGCCAGTGCGGGCCGTGCCGCAACGGGCTGCCTCGACTGGCGGGCGCGCTGAGCGGCACCGCCGTGACGGAGGTGCACCGCCTCACCGCACTCGTGGAGGGGCGCGGCGCGTGCCGGCACCCGGACGGCACCGTCCGGTTCGTCCGCAGCAGCCTGCATACCTTCGCGGCCGAGGTGGCTCTGCACCGCGCCGGGAGGTGCAGCGAGCTGTGAGTACCCGGCTGCATGTCGACTGGACCGCGTGCGACGGGCGTGGCCTGTGTGTCGAGTTGCTCCCGGAGATCCTGGACCGGGACGAGTGGGGGTATCCGCTGGCCCGCGACGGCACCCGGGAGCCCGCGGTGCCGCCGGCGCTGTCCGACCACGCGCGCCGGGCGGTCACCCACTGTCCCCGCCTGGCCCTCCGCCTCTCCCCAAGCTCATGATGGCGTGAATCCGTCGAGGTCGACGACGATCGGGGCGTGGTCGGACGGACCCTTGCCCTTGCGCGCCTCGCGGTCGATGTACGCGTCAGTGACCTGCCCGGCCAGCCCCTCGGTCGCGTAGAACAGATCGATGCGCATGCCCTTGTCCTGATGGAACATGCCCGCGCGGTAGTCCCAGTAGGTGAACGGGTTGGACCCCTTCAAGGGCCGGGGTACGACGTCGCGCAGGCCGATGTCGAGGATCGCCGCCAGGGCCGCCCGCTCCGGCCCCGTGACGTGCGTCGAGCCCACGAACAGCGCGGGATCCCACACGTCGGCGTCGGTCGGGGCCACGTTGAAGTCACCGCACGCCACAACCGGCCGCCCGGTCGCCACCTCCGTCGCGAGCGTGTCCCGCAGCGCGGCCAGCCACGCCAGTTTGTACCCGTAGTGCGGCGAGTCCGGGGTCCGGCCATTGGGGATGTAGAGCGACCACAGCCGCACCCCGCCACAGGTGGCCGCGATGGCGCGGGCCTCGGGGTCGGGGAAACCGGGCTCGCCCGGGAGGCCTCGGGTCACGTCGTCGAGGCCGACCCGCGAGAGGATCGCCACCCCGTTCCACTGGCTGCTGCCGTACGCCGCCGTCTCGTACCCGAGTTCGGCGACCTCAGCGGCGGGGAAGGCGTCCGCGGGAATCTTGGTTTCCTGCAGGCACACCACGTCGGGCCGGGTGGCGGCCAGCCACTCGAGCAGGCGCGGCAGGCGGGCACGGATCGAGTTGACGTTCCACGTGGCAAGGCGCACCGGTCCAGCCTGCCGGATCGGTCCGGGTCACGCACTCCGGGTCGGCCCGGTATGCCCTTTCTGCCGCGTCGGGGCACTGTCCTTGCCCGGCTTCGCGTTGGTCGACGTGCTGTCCTTGCCCGACTTCGTATCCGGGTGGCGGCCGCCCGGGCCGGCACTGCCGCCCACCGGCGGTAGCCCGAAGACATCGGTCAGACCGGTGATGTGCAGTTGCCGATGAACGAACGGACTCGGGTTGCGCACCACGAAGTCCGCACCGATCTCGCGGGCCGCGTTGTAGCCGACGACCAGCGCCCCCACTCCTGTGGAATCCATGAATGTCACGTGGAGCATGTCGACGACAACGCGCACCGGCTGCTGCCGCGCAATGGTGTCGACGAGCAGAACCCGGAACGCGGCAACCGTGGTTACGTCGAGTTCGCCACGGACGTCGATAATGGCAGCACCGTCGGAGAGCCGTTGCGAGGTTACCAACGCGTCACCCACGGTCATCTCCACTCTCTCGAGACCCAACTTCGCACCGTACCCCTTGCGCCAGATCACCAACCCAATACAGCAGGCGGATCGGCGGATCGAGGTCTGGCCAAACGGGTCGAGATCAGATCCATCCCTCCTGCGGGTCTATTTTCGTTGTCCCGCAAGGCAGTAGCGTCTGCGCACATGTCTGGCGGGTACGGGAATCTACGTGATGACCCCGGGGTGTGGGCGGCGCAGCTGGCGCTGTCGCAACTGGCACGCCGCGTAGCCACCACCGGGCTCGTCGCCATGCGCGCCCGCCCGGCGCTGCTGGCCCGGGTGGACCAGCACGCCGCCGCCATCCGCGATGCCCTGACCGACGTCAGCGGCCGGGTGGGTGCCGTGGGCCTGGCCGCGTACGCCGACGGCGTGTGCGACACCGCCGCGCTGCGCGGCTGGCAGGTCCCGGCGAGCGTGGAGTACGCCGATTGGTCAGACCCCGCGTGGCCGCTGGTACGGCTGCTCGCCGTCTGCGTCCTCGCCGACTCGGTCGCCGCGCTGCTCTGACGCCCCGGCCGCGCCGCTCTGACGCCCCGCCCCGCGCCGCACCGCGCCGCCCCGCGTCCCACGCGTCGCACCGCGCCGCGTCGATCTAGGAGTTATGGCCGCCCGATGCCCGGTTTGCCCGGCCATAACTCCTAGATCGGCGAGATGCTGGCGGGGTCAGCCGGACCGGCGCGGCTGGTCGGTGGGCGGGATGATCATCGTGGGGTCGTCGGCGGGCGGGTAGGCACCGGACTGTGCCGGGAACTCCGTTGTCTCCGCGACGGACGGCGCCGGGCCTGGGGCTGAGGCCGGGCCTGGGGCTGAGGCCGGTGCCGGTTCGGCCGTCGAGGCCGGCCGCGCCGCGGGACCCGGCGGGACCGGCTCCGCCACCGGCGCTCCGGGCCGGGTGACCGGCACCGGCTGTGACGTGGCACGCTCCGCGGCCAGTTGCTCCTCCGCGTCGCGCTGCGCCGCGGAGTACGTCTTGGCGCGCTCGGCGATCGTCGCCGACTCCTGGGCCGCCCGGTCCAACCAGCTTTCCCAGCGCTGCTGCATCGGCCGGACCAGGCCGCCACCGACCCCGACGATGAGCACACCGGCGATCGTGGCCAGTACCGCGATGAGGATCGGCGTGGTGACTGCGACCGCGACGCCGATCTGGGTGAGCGCGGCGATCACGCCGATGCCGATGATGAACCAGGACGCCGCGTTCGCGAGCATCCGGCCGTACGACAGGCCGCCGAGCGCGCCGGTGACGATGTCGCGCACCGCGCTGGCGATGGCCGTGGCGACCACGACGATGATGATCGCGACGAACGCCCTGGGCAGCCAGGCGACGACGCCCTCGATCAGGTCGGAGACCGGGTTGGGCCCCCACACACCGAACGCCAGTTGCAGCGTGAACAGCAGCACGGCGTAGTACACGAGCTTGGCCACCAGGTCGGAGGCGTCGTAGCGGGACCGGGCCAGCGCGGACTTGACACCGCCCCGCTCGACCCAGCGGTCGAATCCGATCCGTTCGAGGATTTTGTCGACGAGCTTTCGCGCGAGGCGCGCGACGAGCCACCCGATCAGCAGGATGGCGAGAAACGCCAGAAACTTCGGTACGAACAGGGCCACCGAGCGCAACACGTCGCTCCAGGTGTCCGTCGCAGCGGCGAGGGAATCCGTCATGAACCCGGGTTACCCACGTCGCCTCGTCCCGACACTCAAGTGACGGTGATGGATGTCGTGTGCCAGCCGGTCGCGCCTTCCGGAACCCTGGCCCGTGCCGCTAGCTTCCCCTGTCGCTGAGGAGGGCGCCCCTGTAGGCGTCTCGGCACCGAGAGGGGCGCCCCCCTCAGCCGCAGGGGCGCCGAGCAGCAGGGGCGCCGAGCAGCAGGGGCGCCGAGCAGCAGGGGCGCCGAGCAGCAGCAGGGGGCGCTCAGCGGCCCCACGCCCCGGTCGCGACCATCGCGGCTAACCCCCGCCCCGCCCTCCTCCCGCGCCGATCAAGGAGAAAGTGACGTGGTTTTGAGATCAAACCGTGTACACAACTCCAAGATCGGCGAGGAAAAGGGGTGATCGGCGAGGAAAAGGGGTGATCGGCGAGTCGCGCGGAAAGCGCTTTCAGCGATCGGGCCAGCATTCGTCATACGTCTGGCCATTGACGGCTCACGTGAACGGGTCGCAGAATCGCCAACACGTGAGAGAGCGCTCTCACGTACCCGAGGAAGGGGTCACGATGGATCGGTCAGGGGACGGCGCGGTGTCCGGGCGGCGCGGGATCAGCAGACGGCTACTCCTCGGGTCCGGTGCCGCTGTCATGGTGACGGCGACCATCGGCGCCGCACCCGCGATGGCGGCAGGCGAGGCGGGCGCCACAAGCGAGACCAGCGATGCCACCACGAGCGGGGCCGCCGCGCCGAGCCACGCCCCGGCGCAGCACCCGCGCCGCCGGGCGTACGCGTTCCTCGACGGCGCCACCAGCGGCTACCCGCAGTCCGGCCCGGTCACGCTCGCCCAGAGCTACACGGACCAGGCCGGCCTGTTCAGCACCGCGTTCACGTACGACAACGCGCTGGCCATCCTCGCGTACCTCGCCGACGGCCGGCCTGAGGCCACGAAGAAGGCGGCCGCGCTCGGCGACGCCCTGCTCTTCGCCCAGGCGCACGACCCGCAGCACAGCGACGGCCGGCTGCGCCAGGCGTACAACGTCGGGCCCTACACGTTCTACGACGGCTCGCCGCAGCCGGACGGCTTCGTCACCGCGGCCGGCAAGGCCAATGTCGGCAGCCAGTTCGGCTTCACCGGCACGGCGGTCGGCGACATGGCGTGGGCCGGCGTCGGTCTGGTCGCCCTGGCGCGCCGCACGCACGGCAGGCGGTTCCGCGACGGCGCGGTGGCCATCGGCGAGTGGATTTTCACGAACGCGTACTCGACGCAGCCGCTCGGCGGGTACCGGTTCGGCGTCGACGGCGCCAACAACCCGTTGCCGTTCAGCGCCACCGAGCACAACATCGACCTGATCGGGTTCTTCGGCCAGCTCGCCCGGCTCACCGGCGACCGCGTGTGGCGCCGCCGCGCGCAGCACGCCGAGGAGTTCGTCGCCCGCATGTTCAACCCCAAGGACAAATTCTTCTACACGGGTACCAACGACGGCACGGCGATCAACACCTTTCCGATTCCGGAGGACACCCAGACCTGGAGTTTCCTCGCGCTCGGCGCGCACCGGTATGCGTCCTCAGTGGACTGGGCGGCGAACAACCTCAAGGTCACCGATGACGCGACGAAGACCAACAGCACGGTACCGGCGGGGTTGTCGTTCGTGGGTGTGACGTTCAGCTCGGCCAGCCTGGTCGCCAACGAGGCTGCGCCGATCGCGCCGTTCCAGCCCAACCCGGACCGCTCCGGGGTGTGGTTCGAGGGCACCGCACACCTGGCGGCCGCCCTACGCCAGCGCCACTGGTACGGCGACGAACGCCTCGCCGTCGGCCTGATCGACTCGATCGAGCTGGCCCAGGACAAGCTCGGCACCGGCCAGACCATCGGGGGTCGGGCGCTACCGGAGCGGGCCGGCGTGGTGTCGGCGTCCAGCCCGCTCGACACCGGCTTCGGGTTCGGCTACTACCCGTACCGGCATGTCGGCGCCACCGCGTGGTACCTGCTTGCCGAGGCCTGGGCCAACCCGCTCGACTAGCCGCGGTCAGGCGGAAGATTCCGCCGGGTAGGCCGCGGTCTCGGTCGCCTTGACGGCCGCCCACACCTGTCGGCCGAGCGTCAGGTCGAGGTCGGCCACCGCGGCCGGTGTGATGTCGGCGGCGACGTCGATCCGGCCGGTCAGGTGCACCCGGATCCGGTCGCCGTGCCGCTCGACACCGTCGACCGTGGCCGGCCACGTGTTGCGCGGGCTGCCCGCCGGCTGTGCCGGATGCAGCGCGACCGCCGCCGGCGCGAACGCGACGAACGCGTCCCCGTGCACGGCGTCCGCGGTGGTCAGCGCCAGACCGCCGGGCACGCTCACGACGTGGCCGGCGCCGATTCCCCGGTACAGGTTGAGCCCGACCAGTCGGGCGACGTACTCGGTGCGCGGTCGTCGGGTGATGCTCGCCGCGTCGCCGGTCTGCACCACGCGGCCGTCCTCGACGATCACGATGCGGTCGGCGAGGATCATGGCGTCGACCGGGTCGTGGGTGACCAGGACGGTAGCGCCGCCGTGCTCGGCGAGGTGGCGGCGCAGCCCGGCCCGCGTCTCCAGGCGGGTGCGGGCGTCGAGGGCGGCGAGCGGCTCGTCGAGCAGCAGCAGGGTGGGCTCGACGGCGAGCGCCCGGGCCAGCGCTACCCGCTGCGCCTGCCCGCCGGACAGTTGCTGCGGCTTGGCGCGTGCCATCGCGGCCAGGCCGACCCGGTCCAGCCAGGCCGCCGCGCGCTGCCGGGCCTCGGCGCGGCCGGCGCCTCGGCAGCGCGGCCCGAACGCCACGTTGTCCAGTGCGCTCAGGTGCGGAAACAGCAGGTAGTCCTGGAAGACCACGCCGATCGGGCGGCGCTCCGGGGGTACTCGAGAAATGTCGTGCCCGGCGAGCCGGATGTGGCCCGCGGACAGTGACTGCAGACCGGCCAGCGCGCGCAGCGCGGTGGTCTTGCCGGCCCCGTTGGGGCCGAGCAGCGCGACCACCTCACCGGCCGCGGCGGTGAGCGCCACGTCGAGGCGCAGCGTGCCGAGGGAGGCCGCGAGGCGGGCGTCGAGCAGGGTCACGGCGTGCTGATCCAGCGTTCGCGCAGGGCGGCGAGGACCGCGACGGAGACGGCGAGCAGCAGCAGGCTCAGCACGATGGCGGCGGCCGGGTCGGACTCGAGGGCCAGGTAGACGGCCAGCGGCATGGTCTGGGTACGGCCGGGGAAGTTGCCCGCGAACGTGATGGTCGCGCCGAACTCGCCGAGCGCCCGGGCCCAGCACAGCACCGCGCCGGCGGCGACGCCGGGCAGCACAAGGGGCAGGGTGACCCGGCGGAACACCGTCCACGGGCCGGCGCCCAGGGTCGCGGCGGCCTCCTCGAAGCGGGCGTCGGCGGCCCGCAGCGCGCCCTCCACGCTGATCACCAGGAACGGCATGGCCACGAAGGTCTCGGCCAGCACCACGGCGGTCGTGGTGAACGGGATGCTCACGCCGGCCGCTTCCAGCCACGGTCCGAACAGTCCCCGCCGCCCGAACACGAGCAGCAGCGCCACCCCACCGACGACCGGCGGCAGCACCAGTGGCAGCGTGACCAGGGCGCGGACCAGGCGCCGGCCGGGGAAGCGGGTGCGCGCGAGGAGCCAGGCGAGCGGCACGCCCAGCGCCACCGACGCGACCGTGGCCACACTGGCCGTCACCAGCGACAGGCGCAGCGCGGTGAGCACGCCGGGAGCGGCGAGTCGCCGCGGCATGCTCTCCCACGGTGCCCGGGCGAGTAGGCCGAGCAGCGGCAGCACGAGGAACGCCAGGGCGATCGCCGCCGGGGCGGCCAGCGCGAGCGGCGCCCGTGGTCTCATGGCGTCTGGAACCCGGCTGCGGTCAGGACGGCCTGGGCCTTTTCCGAGGTGACGTACTCGACGAACGCCTCGGCGCTGCCGGACCTGCTGAGCGCGACGATCGGGTAGTCGTTGACCGCCCGGGCGCTCTCCGGGAACTCCACACCATCCACATCGGACGATGCGGCCCTGGCGTCGGTGCGGTAGACCAGGGCCGCGTCGACCTCACCGAGGCGTACCTTCGACAGCGCCGCCTTCACGTCCTGCTCCAGCGTGACCGGGGTCAGCTTCGTCCCCGCCGCGTCCAGCGCCTTCTTCGCCGCCGCCCCGCACGGGACCGCCTCGGCGCACAGGGCGACCTTGGCCCTCGGCAGGTCCTTCAGGCCTTTGACCTGCTTGGGGTTGCCCTTCGGCACCGCGATCACCAGTTGGTTGCGGGTGAAGATCTTCGGCTGGCCCGCGCCGAGGCCGGCGTCGGTGACCTGCTTCATCGTGGCCGGGCTGGCCGAGGCGAACACGTCGGCCGGCGCGCCGGCGGTGATCTGCTGGGCGAGCGTGGCGCTGCCGCCGAACGAGAACGTCACCCGTACGCCGGGGTTGGCGGCCTCGAAGTCCGTGCCGATCCGGGTGAACGACTCGGTCAGCGACGCGGCCGCGAGGACGGTGAGGGTGGTGGTCTTCGACGTCCTGGCCGCGCCCGCGCCGCCGCCGCCGCAGCCGGCGAGCAGCAGGGCCACGGCGATCGGGGCAGCTCGGTTCAGGGCAGCTCGGTTCAGGGCAGCTCGGTTCATGGCAGCTCCACGACGACGGTGGTGGACTTGACCACGGCGACGGCGAGGCAGCCGACCTCCAGCTCGAGCTGGTCGGCGGCCTCGCGGCTCATCAGCGACACCACCCGGAACGGCCCGGCCTGCATCTCGACCTGCGCCATCACGGTGTCCTTCGTGACGGCGGTGACGATGCCGCGCAGGCGGTTGCGCGCCGAGGAGCGTGCTCCGCCGGCGTCGCGGTCGGCGCGCACGTATGCCGCGAGGTCCTTGCCGTCGATGACCCGGCGCCCGTGCTCGTCCCGCGTCGCGGTAAGGCGACCGGCGTCGACCAGCCGCCGCACCGTGTCGGCGCTGACGCCCAGCAGCTCGGCCGCCTCGCCTATCTGAAATGCCGGCACGGAGGCCACCTTACCCTCGCATATGCGAGGGAGCCGGGAAGGCGTGGTGCCCGCCCCTCGGGACACTGGGGGCGGGCACCACGGCCTGCGGCCGGTCAGGAGTACGGCAGGCGTAGCACCGACCGGTTACCGACCCCGAGCGAGGTGGAGGTGGTGCCGATCGCGCTCCACACCTCGACCCGGACACTGCCGTTGACCAGGTTTCCCAGGGCCCCGTTCGCGGACAGGACGCCCTGGCTCTGTGCGTAGTGCTCCCAGCCGGTCAGCGGGTCGGTGGCGAAGTACCGGTAGGTCTCGACCCGGTCGTAGGTGCCGTCGCCGGTCAGGTCGTACGAGACCCGGACCTGGGTGCCGTTGCCGACCGCCGAGCCGGCGTCCACGAACAGGTCGAACGCGGTCGCGCCACCGCCATAGGCGAGGTTGAGCCCGGTGGCGGTGTAGACCGACGCGTTGGTCGGAGTCCCGTCGTGGTTGGTCCCGCCGGCCGAGGCGATCGTGTCGCTGCCGCCCGTTGATGCCGCCGCGCCGGCCAGTGCGCCGCCGGACTGCAGGTACCGGACCGGCGAGCTGGGCACGCCGGGGGACGGCGACGGGGACGGCGATGCCGACGGCGACGCCGACGGCGACGGCCCGGGGCTCGGGTTCGTCCCGCCGCGGGCGTTGCCGCCGCTCCAGGTATGCGCGCCGGAGGCGACGGTCCTGCCTGCCGGCACGTCGACCGTGGTGCCGTTGGAGAAGCGCACGGTGAGTGCCGTCCCACCGGTGTTGGCCGCGACGTACGTCCGGGCGCCGTTCCTGGTGAACACCGCCGCGAGCGGGTGGTCGGCGGTGACGCCGGTGTCCACCGTGCCCAGCGCCGCGAGGTTGCGGATCCAGTGGAAGGTGTGCGCCCGGCTCTCCCCTTCTTCGGGCGTGAACCCGTTGTTGGCGCGGTAGTTGGCGAGCGCCTGGTCACCGTCGCCGAGAGCGAGGAACTCGTACAGGATGTCCGGCCAGATGCCGGGCTGCCCGCCACCCCGGTTGGTGATCATCTCGTTGTAGTTGGTCAGCACGTACCCCGGCTTGTAGCCGAGGTAGAGGTGACCGCCGGTGATGGGCAGCATGTTGATTCCCTGGATCTGCTCCGGCGCCGCGCTGAACCAGGTGGCGTAGGCGCCGCCGTCGCCCCAGACCATGCCGACCGTGCTGTGCGCGAAGCCGGCCGGGAAGTTCCGGTTGTCGGAGTCGAACCAGTAGTTGTGGATCGCCGCGGCCTGCGTCGTGTACATGAAGATCCCCGCGTCGCGGACCGCCTGGTTACCGGTGGCCTGGCCCCACTGGATCAGCGCGTTGTCGAAGTCCATGCCCTCCGACGAGGACTCCTGGTTGTTGCCGGCCTTGAACGAGCCGTGCCCGGAGGCCCAGTCGTGGCCGTCGTAGATGTCGAAGTCCCGCAGGTACGGGAACCGGGTGTCGGACCGGTCGTAGTTGTCGGCGTCGCGGATGAGCAGGTCGACCATCCCGCCGTACTGCGCGTTCGAGGCCCACGCCGGGTCGAATTTGGCCAGCGTGGCCGCCGCCGCGATGAAGTACCCGTAGTGGAAGTGATGGTCGTTGAGCTCCTGGTCGGAGCCGTAGGAGGCGGGGTAGCCGATCAGCGTGCCCCAGTTGCTGTCGTAGTAGAACAGCCGCGTGGTCTTGCCGGCCGACGCGGTGAACCAGTCGGTCAGCTTCGCCTCGATGGCGGCGAGCGCCTTGTCGCGTACCGATGTGTTGCCCACCTGGTCGGCGATCTCGGCGATGCGGGCGGCGCGGCCGAGGCCCTTGCCGGTCCAGTACGTGTCGTCGGCCTGGGTGTGCAGCGGGTCGGCGGCTTCGGCGTTGAGGTAGCTGGTGAGCGTGCTGAGGTCGGCGCCGGCGCCGGACGCGACGGCCGGGATCTCCGGCAGCACGCCGTAGTACTTCATCGCGGTGGTGAACGACGCCACGCCGGCGAGTACCTTCATCGGGCCGCGCGGCGAGACGTAGGTCGAGGCGGTCGGCGTGGCGCCGGTCAGGTAGCTCCACTGGTGCGGCAGCAGCGCGATGACGGTGCCCGTGCCGGTGCCCTCGCGCGCGGTCGTGGTGACGGCGTAGGTCGTGGTCACCGTGCTGGTCGACTCGTCGTAGCGGTAGGACAGCCGGGTGCCGGTGACGTGGTTGTGGGCGTAGCGCGCGAACGAGCCGGCCAGCGCGGCGCGGTCACCCTCGGGTAGCGCCGCGATCGAGAAGTAGCCCTTGCCGGCCAGGGTGGACGTGATAGTGCCGCCGTCGACGGTCCAGGTCGCACCGCTCGGGGCGTACGCCGCGTAGTCGTGGCCGTTCGCGGTGAACCCGATCGTCGAGCCGGCGTTGGACCAGACGGTGGGGGAGCCGGTCCCGCGGATCTGCGCGTTGCCACCCGTGACCTGGAAGTACGTGAACGGCAGCCCTTCACCGATCGTCGCCTTCACGGTGCGGGCGCCGTCGCTCCAGTACGGCGTGACGGTCCAGTCGCCCCAGCCGTCGACCTTCACGTCGGGCGCGGACAGGCCCGCGACCCCGGCGACGAAGTCCTCCGTGTACGGGAAGTGGTACTCGCCAGGCCCGGTCGCGGTCCCGGAGATCGCCGGTGTCGGGTTGTAGGAGACGCCCAGCCCGCCCGGGCGCGCCTGGTAGGAGATCGGATGGGCATGCAGCGGCTCGCCCCAGGCGCACTCGGTCTTCTTCCAGAGGATCGACGACCACCAGTCGTTGGTCGGTATCGCGCCGGCGGGTGCGTTCGACGTGACCCACGCGCGCGGGTTGGTGGACAACTGTCCGCAGCCGGCGGGCAGCGGGCCGACGGGTGTCGTGCTGTAGCTACCGGCGCCGATCGTGGCCGCGCCGGCCGGTCCGGACGCGACGACCGCCAGGCCACCGGCCGCCAGCGCGGCAGCGGCGCTCACCGCGACGGCGCGCCGACGCGCGCTCATTGGTGCATCGGATCGTGGGGACTGGTTCATCGTGCCTCCCGATGCGGCGACGCGCATGCCGCGTTGTCGGACAGGTAGCGGTCCTGCGCCGGCCAGCACTCATCGGCCGGCGGCGGGCCGGCTGTTCGCAAAGGCGCTACTGGCCGGTCACCCTGTGCGGGTGCCGGCCGAGATCCTTCGAGGGCCGAGCGGGCGTACTCCCAGCGGTTGCGGGAAACCCCCTGTGAGAGCGCTCTCTCGTAAAATGAACGGTAGCTGTCTATTTAGGGGTCAGTCAATGTTTCCGGCTGGTTACCTTTCGTCAGATGACCGACCGGGCCCCTCTTCGGCCCGGCCGCCGGTCGGCCGTGCTCGGCCGGGTCGTTTTGCGCCTGTGGCCGCACCCCGCACGGCGGTAGCGTCGGCGGTATGACCGAGACCAGCGCCCGTGGGCGCGTAAAGGTCGAGCAGAGCCAGAAGCGGGTCCGCGCCTACCTGGGCGGGGAACTCGTCGCCGACACCGCCCGGCCACTCCTGGTGTGGGAGGTCCCGTACTACCCCACCTACTACCTACCGGCCGCCGACGTGCGGGCCAAGCTGGTGCCCACCGGCGAGACCGAGCACTCGCCGAGCCGGGGCGACGCCGAGGTGCTCGACGTGGTGACCGATCGGGCCACCGCGGCCGGGGCGGGGAGGCGCTTCCCGGCCTCGCCGCTTCCCGCGCTGCGCGACGCCGTACGCCTCGACTTCGCTGCAATGGATGAGTGGCTGGAGGAGGATGAGCCGATCTACGCGCACCCGCGCGACCCGTACCACCGGGTGGACATTTTGGCCAGCAGCCGCCATGTCCGGGTCGAGGTGGACGGCGTGACCGTTGCCGAGTCCCGCTCGCCGCGGATCCTCTTCGAGACCAGCCTGCCGCCGCGGTACTACCTGCCCCTGCCCGACCTGCGGATGGACCTGCTCCTGCTGTCGGAGGGTGTCACGCACTGCCCCTACAAGGGCACCGCCGGGTACTGGTCGGTCGAGGTGAACGGCAAGGTCCACGAGGACCTGGTGTGGATCTACCGCACCCCGCTGCCGGAGAGCCAGAAGATCGCCGGCCTGGCGTGCTTCTACAACGAGAAGGTCGACCTGTTCGTCGACGGCGTCAAGCAGGACCGCCCCCGCTCCCCATTCTCATGATCACGGAAACTTTTCCGTGCCCCGACACGGAAAAGTCTCCGTGATCATGGGGCGGTGCGGGTCAGCTTGGTGGCGGTGACCGTGTCCTGGCCGGCGGACGGTCCTTCCACGCTGACCGTCGTGCCCGGCGCCAGGTCGGTCAGCGCGCCCTTCTGCGCGATCTGCACCGTTGTCGAGTCGCTGGTGCGGACCGTCACCACGGTGCCGTCGGCCTTCTCGACGTAGACCGTCGCGCCGTCGACCAGCTTCACCTTGCCGGTGGTCACGCTGGGGCCGGCGGCGCTGGGTGCCCCGGCGGCCGGAAACTGACCACGGAAGTTCGGCTGGGTCGTCGCGGCGGCCGCGGGCGTACCGAAGTGCTTCTGCACCTGGGCCCCGGCCAGGAAGCCGCCCGCGAGCAGGACCAGCCCGGCGAGCACGGCGGTCGTCCGAGTGGCGTACCGGCGTGGCGCCCGCGCCTGGAGCTGTTCGCTCAGGTCGTCTGCGAACGGGTCGCTGTCCAGGTCGGTGAAGTCGACGGTCTGTTCACTCATAGCGCAGTGCCTCGATCGGTCGTAGGCCGGCGGCCCGGCTGGCGGGGTAGCTGCCGAAGAAGAGCCCGATGGCGACGGACACGCCGAGCGCGAGCGCGACCGATGCGGGCACGATGACCGGCCTGATGCCCACGATCGTGAACCGGCTGCCGATCAGCGCGGCGGCCACGCCGAGCAACCCGCCGATCAGGCTCAGGACGGTGGCCTCGACCAGGAACTGGGTGAGCACGGTCCGCTTCGGCGCGCCGAGCGCCTTGCGGATGCCGATCTCGCGGGTCCGCTCGGTCACCGTCACCATCATGATGTTCGTGATGCCGATCCCGCCGACAAGCAGGCTGATCGCGGCCACCGCGCCGAGCAGGACGGTGAACGTCTTCGCGGTGTCGCTGCGGGCTGCGAGCAGCTGAGAGGCGTTGAGGATCCGGTACGGCGCGCTGGCTGCGTTGGTGACGTGCAGCTTCTGGTTGAGGATCGCGGTCACCTCGGCCTGTGCGAGGTCGACGTGGTCGGCGGCGGTCGCCTGTACCAGCAACTGGTTGAGTGGCCCATAGCCGGTCAGCGCCTCCTGCACGGCGGTGACCGGCGCGATCGCGATGTCGTTGGGGTCGGCGAAGCCGGCCCCGCCCTTGTCGGCGAGCACCCCGACGACGGTGAACAGCGTGCCCCCGACGGTGATCTGCTTACCGACCGGATCCACCCCGCCGAACAGCCCGTCCGCGGCCGTCGAGCCGAGCACGACCACGCGGCGGCCGTTGTGGACGTCGTCGGTGGTGAACGACGCTCCACGCGCGAGCGTGTCGTTGGACGCGGGCAGGTAGGTCGGCGTGGTGCCGACAAACTGCGGGATGCTGTGGTCGGTGCCCTCGTAGGTGGCGGTCTGCGCGCCGGTCACGACCGGGGAGACGCTCCTGACGTCCGGCGCGGCGTCACGGTCGGCGAGCGCGTCGACCAGATCCATCGTCAGCGCCGTGTTCTGGATCTGGGTGCCGCTGGTACGCACGCCGCCGCTCGTCACCGTCAACGTGTTGGTGCCCAACCGTTCGATGCTCTGCTGCACGGCCTTCGCCGACCCGTTGCCGACCGCGACCAGGAGGATCACCGCGGCCACGCCGATGAGGATGCCGAGCACGGTCAGGCCGGAGCGCAGCTTGTTGGCCGTCACCCCACGGATCGCGAACCGGACCGTTTCCAACAGGCTCATGCAGCCACCAGTTCGTCCTGCACGACGCGGCCGTCGACCAGCCGGATCAGCCGGCGGGCGTGCGCCGCCACGTCCTCCTCATGGGTGATCAGCAAGATCGTGCGCCCGCTGTAGTTGAGCCGGTCCAGCACCGCGAGCAGGTCGCCGCTCGACCGGGTGTCGAGATTTCCGGTCGGCTCGTCGGCGAGGACCAGCGCCGGCGCGGTGACGAGGGCCCGCGCGACCGCGACCCGCTGCTGCTGGCCGCCGGAGAGCTGGTTGGGCTCGTGGTCGGCGCGGTCGGCGAGACCGACCATCGCCAACGCGGCGCGGGTCCGGCGCCGCCGGTCCGCGGCCTTCATTCCGGCGTACGCGAGGGGAAGCTCCACGTTGGCCAGTGCGGTGGTCCGCGGAATCAGGTTGAACGCCTGGAACACGAAGCCGATCCGCCGGTTGCGGACCAGGGCCAGCTGCCGGTCGTCGAGCCGGCTCACGTCGACGCCGTCCAGCAGGTACCGCCCGCTCGTCGGGGTGTCGAGGCAGCCGAGGATGTTCATCAGCGTCGACTTGCCGGAGCCCGACGCACCCATGATCGCCACGTATTCGCCACGCTCGACCGTCAGGCTCAGCCCGCGCAGCGCCCGGACCAGGGTGTCGCCGGCGCCGTACGTCTTGGTGACGGTGCGGACGTCGAGGACCGGGCCGTTCATCCGGTGCCCCGCGTCCCGCCGCCGCGGTTGCCACCGTTGCCACCGCCGCCGGTGAAGCCACCGCCACCCGGGAGGCCGCCTTGGCCGCCGCCGAAGCGGTTGGTGGTCGTACCCGTAGTGGTCGGCAGGTTGAGCGCGACCTGCTCGCCGGGGCTCAGCCCGGAGGTGATCTCCACGAACTGGTCGCCCTGCACACCCACCTCGATCAGGCGGGTCTCCCGCTTGCCGTCACCGGTGACCACCTCGACGGTGTGCCGCTGGCCCGTGCCGCGCACCGCGGCGGCCGGTACCCGTACCGCGTCGTCGGCCTGCGCCACGGTCACCGACACGGTGACGGTCTGGCCGATGCGTACCCCGTCCGGCGGCGTGTCCAGGCTGACCGTCACGGCGTAGGAGTTGACGTTGTTCTGCGTGGTCGCGGTGGGGGCGATCGTCGTGATCTTCCCGGTGGTGCGGGCGCCGGACAGAGCCGCCCAGGTGACCGTGGCCGCCTGGCCGACCGTCAGCTTCGTGGCGTCGGCTTCGGCGAACGACGCCGACACGAGTAGCTTGCCGAGGTCGGCAAGCTGGATGAAGCCGGTGCTGCCGGTCGCGCTGCTGCTGGTGTTGCTGTTGTTCGTTTGACCGTTGGTCGAGTTGTTGCCGGTTGTGGCGTTGTTGCTCGCGCTTGACCCGCCGCTGCTCGATCCGCTGCTGCTCGATCCGCTGCTTGACCCGCCGCTGCTCGATCCGCCGACGGTGCCGTTGATCGCGATCACCGTGCCGTCCATCGGGGCGGTGAGCGTCGTGCCGTCGACCGCGCGTTGGGCCGAGTTGACGCTGTTCTGTGCCTGCGTGACCTGCGCCTGGGCGGCCGCGATCGTCGCCGCGTCGGGGGAGGCCGCGCTCTGTGCCCGGCTCAGACTCTGCTGGGCCGACGCAAGGTTGGCCTGCGCGGCGGTGAGCTGCTCCTGCGCCGTGGTGGGGCTGACCTTCGCGAGTACCTGGTCCTTCTTGACGGCGTCGCCGACCTTCACGTCGATCTCGGTAACGGTGCCGGCGGTGACGAAGTTGGCCGCCGCGGTGGCGGCGCTCTGCACGCTTCCGCTGGCGGAGACCGAGGAGACCACCTGACCCTGGCTGACCGGGACGGCGCGGCTCGCGCTCGCGCCGGTCGTTGCGGTGTCCGCCACGGCGACGGTGCGATAGGACGCGACCGCGGCGGCGAGCAGCGCCACCCCGAGGATGCCGTTGACGACCAGGCCGGGGCTGGGTTTTCGGAGGTGCCGAGGTCGCCAAGAGCGCATGCGCACATGCTGCCCGGAGGCGCTCGGAGCCGGATGCGGGTTACCTCAGAGCTGGCTGGGAGTTGAGCGCCATCAGTTCCTCCCGATCTTGGTAAGTCCGACATCGAATGCGGTGTCAGAATTACCAAGATCCAAGAATGGACTCGAGAGGGTCGACCTGTTCCGGCAGCAGTACCCGGAACCGCGCCCCCGCGCCGTCGCCCGTGAACAGTTCCACCCGGCCGCCGTGCGCCTGCACGATCGCGGCGACGATCGCGAGCCCCAGCCCGGCTCCGCCGTGCTCCCGGGAACGGCTGGCATCGGCGCGGTAGAGCCGCTCGAACGCGTGCCGGGCGTCCGCCGGGCTCATCCCGGGGCCGGCGTCGACGACTTCCACGACCGCGACCGGCTCTCCGGCGGGCAGCGCAGCGCCGACCGCCGCGACCGGCGCGTCCACAGCCGCGCCCGCGACCGGCGCGTCCACGACCAACGCGCCCACGGCCGGCGCATCCACGGCCGCGCCCGGGACCGGCTCGGCCCGGCCCACCCGCACCACGACCGCGCAGTCGTCCGGGGTGTGCTGCAGCGCGTTGGCGACCAGGTTGGTCACGACCTGGCGGATACGCGGCTCGTCCCCGGCCACGGTCACCGGCTCGAAGGTGTCGCCGTCGTCGTCCAGTCCGGCGAGCCGCACGAACCGGGACGGCACCCGTACGTGCGCGTCGCGTATCGCGTCGGCGGCGACGGCGAGCAGGTCGACCGGGTGGCGTTCGAGCGGTCGCTCCTCGTCCAGCCGGGCGAGCAGGAGCAGGTCGTTGACGAGCAGCCGCATCCGGCCCACCTCGGCCTCGATGCGGCCCATCGCCTCGTCGAGGGCCGGGCCGGGCGGGGCGCCGCCGCGCCGGTACAGCTCGGCGAAGCCCTGGATCGACGTGAGCGGGGTGCGCAGCTCGTGCGAAGCGTCGGCGAGGAACCGCCGCAGCCGCCGCTCCGAGGCGCTGCGGTCGGCCATGGCGGCCTCGATGCGTACCAGCATGGTGTTGAGCGCGGTCCCGAGGCGGCCCGACTCGGTGTGCGGGTCGGCGTCGGTGACCCGCCGGGACAGGTCACCGGCCGCGATCTGGGTAGCGATCTCCTCCATCCGGGTCAGGGGACGCAGCCCGATGCGTACCACCGAGGCGGCCGCGACCGCGATGAGCGCGAGGACGAGCGCGGTGACGCCGGCGTCGATGAGGATCAATCGTTCCTGGATGGCTTCGGCCTCACGCATCGACACGGTGCTGACCAGGTACTCCTCGCCGCCGGCGACGGTGGTGACCCGCGCCCGCCAGCCGCCGTCGGTCCCGGAAACTGTGAAGGGGCGCTTACCGGCCCGCGCCTTGAGCGTGCCGAATGCGGGGAGCCGGGGCTCGCCGTTGGCAGAGCTGGCCGGGGTCGAGGCCCGTAGCAGCGCGCCGTCGGATGTGTACACGTAGAACCGGGAGTCGCCGGGCACCGGCCGCCGGTTGGAGATCGCGGGCACGATCCGGGCGAGCCCGCGCGCCTGCCCGACCAACTGGGCGTCGGCCCGCCCGACCAGGTACGAGTGCAGCAGCACGTAGCCGGCGACGTTGGCCACGATCAGCGCGAGCGCCGCGAGCAGGGCGATTGTCACGACGAGGCGGCGGCGCAGCGTCCACTGCCGCCAGGGCCGGATCTCAGGCATCGTCGCGCGGCAGGCGCAGGGCGTACCCCACACCCCGCACGGTGTGGATCAACGGCGGGCCGGACTTGTCGATCTTCCGGCGGAGGTAGTAGACGTACGACTCCACGATCCGGCCGTCGCCGCCGAAGTCGTAGTTCCACACCCGGTCGAGGATCTGCGCCTTGCTCACCACCCGGCCCGCGTTGGTCAACAGGTACCGCAGCAGGTTGAACTCGGTGGGTGACAGGTCGATCAGCTTGCCGGCGCGGCGTACCTCGTGCGCCTCCTCGTCCAGCTCGAGGTCGGCGTAGCGCAGCGTGGGCGGGCCCGCCGCCGGCGAGGCGCCGCGGCTGCGCCGCAGGATGGCACGGATCCGCAGCACGACCTCTTCCAGGCTGAACGGTTTGGTGACGTAGTCATCGCCGCCGGCCGCGAGGCCCGAGATGCGGTCCGCCACCGCGTCGCGGGCGGTCAGAAACAGCACGGGTACGGGGTGACCGGCCGCGCGGAGCCGCTGGGCCACCTCGAAGCCGTCCAGATCGGGCAGCATCACGTCGAGCACGACCAGGTCCGGCTCGAACTCCGCCGCCGCCAGCAGCGCCTCGTGCCCGCCGTTCACGACGCGCACGTCGTAGCCGGTCAGCCGGAGCGTGGCCGACAGCAGCGCGCGGATGTTCTCCTCGTCGTCGACGACAAGGAGCCGGCCGCCACTCTCGGTCAACGTTGCCTGCACCCTCGAAGTTCTATCGGTACGAGCTTCGGGGCGCCTGACAATGAGCTGGGAAACCCCTGACGGTCAGTGGATCACCACCTCGTCGCCCTCGGCCAGGCCAGAGCGGATCTCGGTGTACCGGTCGCCGCGCAGCCCCACCAGTACCGTACGCCGTTGATCGCGCCCGTGGGACCGGACGGTCACCGTGGCGTCGCCCGTCACCGCGGCGGACGGCACATACGCGACGTCCGCCGCGCTCGCCGTGGTGACCGCGACGTTGGCGCTCTGCCCGAGCAGAAGATCCGGGGGTACGGCGTCGAAAGCGATCAGCACCCCGAAGCGCACCAGCCGGCCGGACGCGGTGCCGGCCGGGTCGATCTGCGAGACCTTGCCGGTGAGCTGCTGGCTGTCCTTGTTGGGCAGGGTGATCGTGGCGCTCTGCCCGACTGCGAGGCGCGCCACGTCCGCCTCGGAGAACTGGGCACGGACGGCCGTGTCGGCCACCTCACCCAACACGATGAACCCGTTGCCGCCCGGCGTCTGCTGCGCGCCGACCGTGCCGGCGACGGACAGCACCTTGCCGCCGACCGGCGCGGTGATGGTCGTACCGTCGAGCTTGTTCTGTGCCAGCCGCAGCGCCAGCGTGGCGTTGGTGAGCTGCTGCTCGGCCGACATCAGGCTGTCCCCGCCGGAGCGGCCGCCGGTGCCGGTGCTGGTACCGGTGCTGGTGCCGCAGTTGCCGGACCGGACCCCGTTCTGGCCGGCCGGGGCGCCGCGGGTCGGCTGCCCGGTCGCGGCCGGCCGCGTCGACGAGGTGGGCCGCGGCGACGAGGTGGGCTGCACCGGCGGGGTGGACGGCGCAGGTGTGGCGGACGGCGTCGGTGAGCCGGACGGCGTCGGCGAGCCGGACGGCGACGGGCCGGCCGATGCGGACGGGTGATAGTCGGCCGGCGCGTCCTGGCACGCCGACGCGGTGGGCGCCGAGGTCTGCTGCGCGCGGGCCAGCGCGTCGCTGGCCGCGTCCATGCTGGCCTGCGCGGAGTTGACCTCGTCCCGTACCCCGGTGTTGTCCATTCTGGCGAGCACCTGGCCGGCGGCGACCTGGTCGCCCGGCTTGACGTCGATCTCGGTGACCGTGCCGCCGGTGCTGAAGCTCAACCCCCGGCTCTGTGCCGGCTGCACGGTGCCCGCGGCCGACGATGTCAGCGTGACCACGCCGCGCTGCACCCGGGCCGTCGCGGCCACCTTCGCCCGGGGTGTGGCCCGGTCGGCGTACGCGAAGGTCGCGATCCCGACCGCGGCGACGACGACCACGCCGACGGTCAGCCACCGGGCACGCGTTCTCATGGTGCGCAGTCTGGCCAGGCCGGCTCGCTGTTGCCTCGGCCGTACCTCGGAGGAACCTCAAGGTTTCCCGGCGAACTCCGAGGTTGGCCTGACGGAACGTCGAGCCGGTCCGGCTTGGATGTCACCGTGAAGAAACCGGCGCTGATCCTGCTGCTGATGGTCGCCACGACGGTCGCGGGCTGCGGCACCTCGTCGAAGACGACCGCGGCCTCGTCCGGCGGCGCCCGGCCGGGCGGCTTCCAGGCGTACACGTCCTGCCTGAGCCAGCACGGGGTGACGCTGCCGAGCGCCTTCCCGCGCGGCACCAGGCCGAGCGGCCGGCCCAGTAACCGGCCCAGCGGGTTCCCGTCGGGGAGGCCGTCCGGTGCGCCACGCGGCGGCGGCTTCGGCTTCGGGACGGACCCGGATCAGCCACCGGCCGGTGTGGACGCCGACACCTGGAAGAAGGCGCTCAGCGCCTGCGCCGCGCTGCGCCCGAGCGGCGGCCCGCAGAACCGGGGCGCCAACACGGCGTACCGCAACTGCCTGGCCGACCACGGGGTGACCGCCTCGCGCGGCCCGGGTGAGCTGGACCCGAACGACCCGAAGGTCGCCGCCGCGATGAAGGCCTGCGAGGCGCTGCGCCCAACCTCGGCCCCGATGTCCACCCATTCCCCATGATCATAAAATAGGGGGGAGCGGCTACTCGGTCTTCGCCTTGTCGGCGCCGGCCGACCTCGACTCGCCGACCCAGATGGTCTTGATGTTGCAGAACTCGCGGATGCCGTGCGCGGACAGCTCCCGCCCGTACCCGGAGTTCTTCACGCCGCCGAACGGCAACTGCGGATATGAGGTGGTCATGCCGTTGACGAACACCATGCCGTCGTCCAGGTCGTTGATGAAGCGCTCCTGCTCGGCCGGGTCGTTGGTCCAGGCGTTGGAGCCCAGGCCGAACGGCGAGTCGTTGGCCAGCTTGATCGCGTCTTCGTAGGACGCCGCCCGATACAGCCCGGCGACCGGCCCGAAAACCTCCTCGTGCCACATGCGCATCTCGGGGGTGAGGTCGGCGACCACGGTCGGCGGGTACCACCAGCCTGGCCGGTCCGGGCGCTGCCCACCGCACAGCACCCGCGCGCCCTTGTCGACCGCGTCCCGCACCTGCGCGTCCACGTCGTCGCGGCCCTGTGCCGTGGCCAGCGGCCCGACATCGGTGTCTTCGTCGCGCGGATCGCCGACGACCAGCGACGACATCCGCTTCACGAACTTCTCGGTGAACTCGTCGTACACGTCGGTGTGCACGATGAACCGCTTCGCGGCGATGCAGGACTGGCCATTGTTCTGGGAGCGGGCGACGGTGGCGACCGCCGCGGCCTTGTCCAGGTCGGCCGAGGGCATGACCACGAACGGGTCGCTGCCACCCAGCTCCAGGACGGTCTTCTTGATCTCGCGACCGGCGATCGCGGCCACCGAGCGGCCGGCGGGCTCGCTGCCGGTGAGCGTCGCCGCGCGGACCCGCCGGTCCGTGAGGATCCGCTCCACCTGGTCGGATCCGATCAGCAGGGTCTGGAACGCGCCGTCGGGGAAGCCCGCCCGCCGGAACAGCTCGCCCAGGAACAGCGCGGTCTGCGGCACGTTGGAGGCGTGCTTGAGCAGGCCAACGTTGCCGGCCATCAGGGCCGGCGCGGCGAAGCGCATCGCCTGCCACAGCGGGAAGTTCCACGGCATGATCGCGAGGACCGGGCCGATCGGCTGGTAGCGCACGAACGCCCGGTGCGCCCCCACCGCGGCGGCGTCGCCCGGCTCGTCGGCGAGGAACTCCTCGGCGTGCTGCGCGTAGAACCGGCACGCGCCCGCGCACTTGCCGACCTCAGCCTTCGCGGCCCCGAGGGTCTTGCCCATCTCGGTCGTCATGATCATGGCGATCGGGTCGCGCTCGGCTTCCAGGAGCTTCGCGGCGGCGAGCATCCAGCCCGCGCGCTCGTCGAAGGTGGTACGCCGCAGCTCGTTGAAGCCCAGCACGGCGGTGAGCAGAGCGGACTCGATCTGCTCGGGCGACAGTGGATCGAAGGTCTTGACGGTTTCGCCAGTCGCCGGATTGATTGTCGCGATCGGCACGGCGGATCCCCCATTTCTACGGGTCGTAGTGCGCCTACCCGTGGCCTGCACGCGTCAAACGGGCACCTCGTACCAGGATGCATCCGCGCCGGGCGGCGCGGTGAAGTCGTAGCGCAAGGCTTCGTCCGACAGGGCCAGCAGGGTCGCCGACGTCGAGCCGTAGTGGCGCCCCGCGAAGGTGTGCCGCGCGATCAGCGCCCGCGGGTCGCCGGGCTCGATGCCGCCCCCGCCCAGCACATCCAACCAGCCGCCCCACGCCTTGCCGGTCGGCAGCCCGGGCTGCGGATCGGGCGTGGGCGTGCCGGCCAGCACCGGCAGCAAGGTGGCGACCAGAGGGGTGTCCACGTCGACGCCGGCGTTGACGATGACGTGGTCACCGGGGTCGAGGTGGCGCGCCGTCAACGCGGCGCCGTCCCAGGTGTGCACGACGACGCCGGTCGGCGTGCCCACGACGAGGTGGAAGCCGTCGTACCGGGCCAGCTCGGCACCGGTCGGCAACGGCCGGCCGGTGAGCGCGGCCAGGGGCAGGTCACCCCGGCTGGGCCGGCGCCCGTCCGGTGGTACCGGTAGCCGCGCGCCGTTGAGCAGCGCCGCCATGGCGCGGCGGCCCGGGTCGACGGCGAGCCAGGTGCCGCCGGCAATCCGGTCGATGCCTCCGACGAGGCCGTTGTGCCAGTGCGCGCCGGGCGGGTCCCAGGCGCGGTCGGTGAACTCGTCCCGGACCGCTCCCACCAGCAACGGCCAGTCGGTGCCGGGGGCGAACCGCAGCAGCAGGGTGCACACGCGCACAAACCTACTCCGCGATCTTGCGGGTGGGGCGCCGCGATCCGCGCGGTTCAGGGGCCGAGCGTGACCCGGTCGATGTCGGGGAACTCGACCGAGTTGTCCCCCGGGTTGAGGTCGATGCGGGTGGTCAGCGAGCCGATCGTGTTCCAGTCGCCGGTGCCGGGGAAGGTCACTGTCCGCAGGTTCCCGTTGACGCGTATCGTCGCCGCCCGGTCGCCGTCGCCGGAGATGTAGAAGACCGTCAGCGTGAACGTGCCCGCTGCCGGAACGTTGAGGCCGTTGACCCGCAGGGCGCCCGGCGATTTACTGTTGACCTTGCCGATGTTGCCGATGGTGTGGCCACCGGAGGCTTCCGCCAGCGTGTGGATGGTGGCCGGGCCGATCAAGGTGTTCGCCGCCGACTCGGCCTCGAAGCTGCTGACCGGAATGTTGACGCGGGGCGGCGGTGCCGGGGCCGGTGGCCGGGCCGGCGGTGGTGCCGGGGCCGACGACGGGATCTCCGGCTGGGTCGGTGGGGGCGGCGGGGCCGGCACCGAGGCTGTGGGCGTCGCGGACGGGTCGGAGCCGCTGCCTTCGCTGGCCCGCGGGTCGGTCAGCGGCGCGGTCGCCCGGGGCGCCTCGGGCAGCACGACGCCGCCGCGCTTGGGTGCGGGCCAGAGCGCGACGATGAGGACGAGCAGCAGGGCGGCCGCGGCGGTGCCGATCAGGGCGGCCGCGGTCCGGTGCTGGGCCAGGATGCGCTGCTGGTGACGGCGGCCGTGGTAGCGCCAGCGCTGGAGGCCGTCCACCGGCGCGTTAGCGCGCCCGGCCGGCCGGATCGTGGTTGTGCGATCGGCGGGCTGGTCAGTGTCGGTTGTGGGCAAGGCAGTCACCGTAGACAGGGTCGGCAGGCACCGGCATCAGCCGAGCCGCGGGCGGGAAGCATCTCGCTCGAGCGTCGTCACCTGATTCCTGAGTTCCTCACGAATGCAGACGCGAGCCGGTTCCCGCCCGAACCGGTCGTACGTGCAGCGAAGATAACGCACGTTCGCGGATCCGGCGAGCGAACCTGTCCGGCAGCAATCGCAAGGGCGGCCGCGCGGGCGGCCCAGGCCCGCGGCGTCTCGCGGACTGTGATCGTCTCCACCGGCCCGGTGCTGCCCGACCTGGAGCGGAGCGTCATCGGTGTTACGCACCGTAGTTTCGCGCCGAACGCCCGGCGCTCCGCTGTCGAGCGGATGACATTGCCGCGGCTCAGAAAAAGGTACGCACCAGGTCGATGACCTGGTGTTCCTCGTTGACTACGGGGAGTGCCGTCCACCGCTCGAACATCGTGCACGGGTGGGAGATGCCGCAGACCACCCAGTCTCCCACCCGGACCTCCCCGGCGGGGTCCGATAGGTATGCGTGCTGGTCGTTGAGCGCGGTAACGGCGAGCCGCTCGACCGGCCGGCCGGCGCCGTCCGCACCGAGCACCGCCAGCGGCACCGGAAGGTCAAGGTCGTACGAGACGTCCCGCTTGCCCAGGTTCAGAAACGCCAGCCCCGGCTCCGGCGCGGACACCACGACCGCCCACACCCGCAGCGCCGGTTGCAGCGGAAACGGCGACAGGTGCGCGTAGTGCCCGTGGTCGTGCGCGACGTACGCGCCGGAGCGCAACACCTTCCGCCGGTCGAGACCGTCGAAGGCCTCCGCGACCAGGTCCGGATACGAACTGCCACCGGCGGTCACCGTCGCCGCGTCCACGGCGTCGGCAAGGCGCACCAACTCGGCGAGGTGGGCGCGCACCGCCGCCACGTCCTCGGCCGACCGGGTCGCGCCGTACGAGCCTTCGTATCCGGCTACCCCGGCGAGCCGGACACCGGGGGTACGCGACACCGCGCGCGCCACCTCCACGGCCGCGGCCACGCCGCGCGCCCCGGTGCGCCCACCGGTCAGGCCCAGCTCCACGAAGACCGGAACCGGCCGACCGGCGAGGGCCGCCACCGCCTCGGGCGAGTCGACCCAGCAGTAGACCTCCGCCTCGTCCTGCTGCGTGGCGAGCCAGTCCACCGCGGCCCGGTCGACGACGCCGTGCGCCACGATCAGCCGCCGGGCACCGAAGGCACGCAGTACCCGTGCCTGTGCCACATTGGCCACCGTGAAACCCCACGCCCCTCTACGGGCCTGTTCGGCCGCGAGCGCCGGGGCCATGGTGGTCTTGACGTGCGGCGCGAGCAGCAGTCCGTGCGCCGCGCAGAAGTCCGCGTACCGGTCGAGGTTGGCGGCCAGCGCCGGCCCGTCGAGCACCGCGACCGGCGAGGTGAAGCCGTCCAGCGGCACCCGGCGACCGACGAGGTCCGCAACGGTCTCCGCATCCGGCGGCAGGCCCTTGTGCCGCCAGCCCAGGGGCTCGTCGCGGAGCCGGTCGACGGCCCCCTGGTCGATGACGTTCACGCCGGCAGCGCCGCCACGACGTCGATCTCGACGAGGATGCCGGCCAGGTGCGACCCGACCGTGGTCCGCACCGGGTAGGGCGCCGGAAAGACCCGTTCGTACACCGCGTTGTAGGCCGCGAAGTCGGCCAGATCCGCGAGATGGGCGGTTACCTTGACGACGTGCGACAGGTCCAGGCCGGCGACCGCGAGCGCCCGCTCGACATTGCGGATCACGGCCTCGGTCTGTGCCTCGACGCCCTCCGGGACCTCGTCGGTCGCCGGGTCCTGGGGGCCGAAGCCGGCGGTGAACACGAACCCGTTGGCCACGACCAGGTGGCTGTAGGGGCCGGCGGGCTTGGGCAGCTCGCTACTGGTCAGCTTTTCCACACCGCGATCCTGCCATCCCGGGTGGGTCCCGGTGCCGGGTGGAGAGAACTAAACTCGCCGATGTCAAGCGCGGCAACCCGCTATTTGTGGAGGCGCCATGACTGGTACGGGACCGGACCTCACGCGACGCTGAATGGGCGTCGGGCGCTCGGCCGACGCAGGGTCACGGGCGGCGGCGATCGCCGCCGCGCGGGCGGCCCTGCGGGGTGACGAGGCCAAGCCGCTGATCGCGTTCATGGCGATCACCCAGGACCCCGTGGGGGTACTGGCCGGGCTGCGTGAGGTCGCCCCGGGCGTGCCCGTCATCGGCTGCACCACCCATGGCGAGCGCATCCAGCAGTGCCCAGACGATCGTGTCCTCGTCGCGGGCCGCCACGTACAGGGTGTCGACCATGTCCCAGCCGGTGACCCACGGCGCATCGCCGGCCAGCAGGTACCCGCCGTCGACCCGGCGCGCCACTCGCTTTGCACCACCGCGCGCACGGCTCTGTGGTGTTGCAGCCACACGAACGTGGTGGCCAGGCACCCGCTCGCGAGGATCTCGACGATCCGGGCCGCGGTCGGCAGGTCGATGTCGTCGCCCGCGGCCATCCCGTAGAAGCCCTCGTCGGCGAGCAGGTCGAGGTGGGCGGCGGGGATCCGGTCGGCCGCGTCGACCTTCGCGGCCGCGGGATAGAGCACCTCGTCGGCGATGCGCTCCGCACGCTCCAACACCCCGCCACCCTAACCGCGCCACCCGTCCCGCGCCGATCTAGGAGTAGTGGCCGGCGGATGCCCGGTTTGTCCGGCCACTAATCCTAGATCGACGAGGTCGGGGGGCTAGGGCATGCCCCATGGCGGGGCGGGGGCGTTCGCCGGTACCGGGGCGATGGTGAGGTCCGGTCGGGACCCGCGCGCGTAGATCACGGCCTCCTGACCCCGGCACAGCTGGATCTCGACGTCGCCGTTGGGCAACTGCTTCCAGTTGACCCGGCGGCTGTCGCGGCTGCGTACCGTCAGCGGGCCCGCGATCCCGGTGCGCACCCGGCACGGCGCGCCGGCCTCGCTGCGGACCCGGATCCACTGCGTGACGGCGCCCTTGCGCACCGCGCTGAGCAGGAACGCGCCCTGGGTGCGGAAGTTGTGCAGCGTCGCGTCGGCCCAGGTGCCCGGCAGCGCCGGGAAGACGCGGATCACGTCGCCCCAGCTCTGGCACAGCATGTCGTGCAGGGTCTGCGCGCCGGACAGCGGCGTCTCGATGACCGGGCCGGACTCCTTGTACATGGTGTTCGGCTGGATGAACCGGCGCAGCAGCTCACCCAGGTAGAAGTACGCGTCGTCGCCGCGCAGCGCCTGTGCGGACATCGAGGCCGCGCCGGTGAACGTGTACCCCTGCAGGGCGCCCTCGAAGCTGACCCAGTGCTTGAGCGACCGGTCGATGAGCTCCCGCTTGTCGGGCTGCTCGTACGTGACCTCGTAGAGCGGGTAGACCTGGAGCATGTGCGAGTAGTGCCGGTGCGACTTCGCGAACGGCACGTCGGCGCCGATCATGTATCCGTTGGCGTCCACCGGGTAGTCGACCAGCTTCGCCAGGATGTCCTGCCAGACCGGCACCAGCGGGTCGTCGATACGCAGAATGCGAGCGGAGTCGATCAGCGTCTTGCAGCCCCACCGGATCAGGGCCAGGTCGTAGTTGGTGTCCACCGAGTCCACGCCGTACTCGGGCGAGAACGTCTTCGGCAGGTGCAGCCGGCCGTCGGCGCCCGTGGCGAGGAAGTGCCGGTAGTAGTTGATCGTGCGCTTGAGCAGCGGGTACACGATGTTGCGCAGGATCGACTCGTCCATCGTGTGCCGATAGGACAGCCACACGTTGTGCAGCGCCCAGGTCAGGTTGCCCACTTCGGGGGTCGGCGGGTTCTGGCCGGGGATGCCCACGGCGTACCCGGCGGTGCCCGTGCCCGCGCCGTTGAGCAGCGCCATGTCGGTGGTTCGCGGGATGCCGGCCGAGTCGTACCGGTATGGCGCCGCTACCTGGTCGATGAGGTTCTGCCGGTACTCGTCGATCGCCCGGGTGACGGCGTCCATCTCCAGGTGGTTGGAGCCGTGGAGCAGCCAGTACTCCAGCTGCACGTTGAGGTTCCACCAGGTCGCCGGCCACGGGGTGGACTCCAGCCAGGGGCCGCAGGTGGCCATGACCGGCGCCTCCCGGCGGGCGGCCGAGGCGAACTTGTAGAGCTGGATCCAGTAGAAGCTCTGCAGCCGACTGTCCGGAATGGACAGGAAGCTCTTGCGGTAGTAGTCGTGCCACCACGTGCGATGGTCGATCTGGAACACATACCCGGGGATGGCCGACGACCAGAGCGTGTTGCGGTAGGCCCGCTCGGTGGCCCGCTTGTCCGGGTGCGACCAGGCGACGGTGGCGTACAGGGTGCGGGTGCGTCCGCGGCTGACCTCGCGCCAGGCGGTCGCGTGCTCGCCGCCGGCCAGCAGCGGCTGGGTGATGATCTCGGTGTCCTCGCGGCGGACCACGGTGGGCGCCGGGTTGGGCAGGTAGCCCTCGGGTGGCGGCTTGCCGAACCGCGGATCGGTCCGGGGACTGACCGCCTCGGCCGGGTGGAAGACCCACGTGAAGTCGTGCTCGCCGTCGGTCGGGGTGACGTCGATCATCAGTACCGAACGATTGGTGTGCACGAAGGCGCGCAGCGTGAGGCTGCCGGCCGAGGTGGTGATGGTGCCCCGCAGCTCGGCGTTCCACAGGTCCTGCCGCCAGTCGATGGCGGTGATCGTGCCGACCGGCTCGAGCGTCAGGTACCCGATGGGCAGCCGGGCCAGCCCGAACAGCGACCCGAACTCGGGTCGGTGGTCCTGCACCTGGCTGTGCTGCACGTTGAACCGGATCGCGTTGTGGCCCGGCTCCTGGTAGATACCCGAGCCGAGGAAGCCGTTGCCCAGGTAGGGCCCCTCGTACCAGGTCGTGGGCAGCTTCTTCCAGATGATGTCGGCCTGGGCCAGGAAGCTCTCGTACGACACCCGGTCCTTGAGCCAGCCGCCGCCGTGGTCGTGGCCGGTGGCCTCGGGTGAACCGGCCAGCGCCGGAGCCGCGGGGAGGGCCGATGCCGCGGCGCCTGCCACGGCACCGCCGAGCACCGCCCGTCGGGATATCTCGGTCATGCGTACCTCACTTCAAGATCCTCACGACTCTCGGGAAGTTGTTGTCAAACGGGGTGCGGAGCCACAACGTTCGGAAAGTTGTGACGTTCAAGGGCGTTCGAGGGACACGGCGAAGATGTGCGGCCGCGCATCGGTGGCGGCGGCGAGCGTGATGGCGGTCAGCTCGCGAGCCGGGTCGACCGCGAGCACCTGGTGGAAGATGCCGGCCCGGACGTCGAGCGCGCCGGTGCGGGTGTGGATCTGGCGGGTGCGGACCGCCACGGTCTCGTGGTAGGCCGGGTCGGCGAGCCAGCCGGTCAGGCGCAGCGTCGTCGCGGCGGACGTGCCGTCGGCGTAGGTGGCGGTCACGGTCGTCGAGGCGTTGCCGGTGTCACCGGCGCCGAGGACGTGCAGGTTGGCGTACCGGCCGGGCGGCAGGGCGATGGTCTGGCCGGCGGGCACGACGTTGTTGGGGTCGCCTTCGCTGCCGTTGCTGAACAGGAAGTCGACCCCGTCACTGGTGACGTGACCGGTCTGCGGCAGCTGCGCGGCTGGGTAGGTGCGGCCCGTGCCGTCGAAGTCGCCGCTGCCCATAAAGAACTCGTTGCTGATGGCGTCGTTGTTGAACTGCGCGGTCAGGTCCACCGGTGCCACCGGGCCAGAGGGCGGCAGGGCCGGCAGGCCCCAGCGCGGCGCCGGGGTGGTCACCGTCACCGGTGCGATCGTGAGGTGCGGCTTCGACCCGCGGGCGTAGATCAGCGCCTCCGCGCCGCGGTCCAGCTCGATCTCGATCGTGCCGTCACCGAGATCGCGCCAGCGCGGATCGCAGCCGTACGCGCCCCGGACGGTGACCGGCCCGGGCAGGCCCGGCCGCACCCGGCACGGCGCGCCGGCCTCGCTGCGGACCCGGATCCACCGGGTCGCGCCGCCCGTACGGACCGCGCTGACCAGGAACGCACCCTCGGTGCGGAAGTCGTGCAGCGTCACGTCGGCCCATGCCGTCGGCACCGCCGGGAAGATCCGGATGATGCCGCCCCAGCTCTGGCAGAGCATGTCGTGCAGCGACTGCGCGCCGGACAGTGGCGTCTCGATGACCGGGCCGGCCTCGTAGTACATCGTGTTGGGCTGGATGAACCGGGCGACCAGCTCGCGGAGGTAGCGCAGCGCGTCGTCGCCGCGACCCATCTGCGCGGAGATCGAGGCGGCGCCGGTGAAGCTGTATCCGCGCAGCGCGCCCTCGAAGCTGATCCAGTGGTGGAGCGACTTCTCGATGAGCTCCCGACTGGCCGGCTGCTCCCAGTTGACCAGGTACAGCGGGTACACGGCGAGCATGTGTGAGTAGTGCCGGTGCGACTTGGCGAACGGCACCCCGGTCCCGACCATGAACCCGTTGTCGTCGACGGGGTACGCGACGAGCGTGTCGAGCACCTCCTGCCAGCGGGCCGCGAGCGGATCGGTGATCTTCAGGAGCGCCGCGGTTTCCAGGAGCGCCCGGCAGCTCCACCGGATCAGCGCCAGGTCGTAGTTGCAGTCCGGCGCCGCGCCGTACTCGGGGGAGAAGGTCGTCGGCAGGTGCAGCCTGCCGTCCGGGCCGGGGGCCAGGAAGCGCAGGTAGTAGTTCATCGCCCGGCGCAGCAGCGGGAACAGGACGTCGCGCAGGATGCTCTCGTCCATCGTGTGCCGGTAGTGCAGCCACACGTTGTGCAGCGCCCACGGCAGGTCGCCGATCTCGCCGCCCTTGCCGGCCTCCTGCACGAACCCGGCGTCGTCGCCGTGCTGGTCCGTGCTGCGCCGCAGACCGGCCGAGTCGGCCCGGTACTGCGGCCGCAGCCCGTTGACGAGGATCTGCTGGTTTTCGATCAGCGTCCGGGGGATCGCGTCCAGCTCGGGGTGGTTGGCGCCGAGGACGTGCCAGTACTCCAGTTGCACGTTGAGGTTCCACCACACGCCGGGCCACGGGGTGGGCTCCAGCCACGGCCCGGTCGTGGCCATCACCGGCGCCTCGGCGCGGGCGGCGCAGGCGGTCTTGTAGAGCTGGATCCAGTAGAAGCTCTGCAGCATGCCGTCCGGGACGGAGATGAAGCTCTTCCGGTAGAAGGCGTGCCACCAGCGGCGGTGCGCCTCGACGTTGCGTTTGATGCCGTCGCGGGTGGCCTGTTGGACGGTGTCGACGGTCTTCGCCGCGGCGCCGGTCTCCGGGAACGAGTGGGCCACCGCCAGGTAGAGGGTCCGGTCAACGGTTTCCCGGTAGGCCGTGGCGGTCTCGCCGCCGGCGAGCATCGGCTGGGTCACCAGCGTGACGCCGTCCACGGTGGACGTGACCGGGTCCGGGTTGGGGGTGAGCGCCGCCGGCGGCGGCTCGCGGACGATGCGCGGGCTGAGCGCCTTCTCCGGATGGAAGACCCATGTGAAGGTACGCTCGCCCGCGCTGGCCCGGGCCGTGACGAGCAGCATCGAGCGGTCGTTCTGGATCAGCCCGCGCAGCCGGATGGTCCCCTTGTCCGTGGTGATCGTGCCGGTGACCTCCGCGTCCCACAGGTGCAGCCGGAACTCTGCGCCGGTGATCTGCCCGACCGGTTCGAGGGTCACGTGCCCGACCGGCAGGCGCGCCACGCCCCAGTCGTTGCCGCCGATCTGCGGCCGGTGGTCCTGCACCTCGCTGTGCTGGATCGTGAAGCGGATCGCGTTGGCGCCCGGCTCCTGGTAGATGATCGAGCCGAGGAAGCCGTTGCCGAGAAACGGGCCCTCGAACCATGTCCTGGGCAGCCAGCTCCAGACAAGGTCCTGCTCGCCGAGGAACCGGGCCCACTGCCCGTCGGTGCGCAGCCGGTTGTCCAGGGGGATGCCTCCTCGATGGGCTGCGGCCGGGTCGCCGGCGGCCTGCGCCGGCGCCCCGCCGATGGCGGCGGCCCCACCGGCGCCGATCGTGCTTGCGGCCAAACCCTGCAGCACGCTGCGCCGTGAGAACCCGTGCGACATGTGGCCATCCCTCGTTCTGGTCACGCCATCGGCGATCTCATGCTTTGCGGTCTCACGCTTTCGGCTCGGGCCTCCGACTGATAGGTCCGAGCTTTGAGTCGAAAGCTGACGCTAGGGAGAGCGCGAGCCGAGGTCAAGGCCCCACCGAAAAGCCGTGCACATCCGATGAATGTTGTAGGCGGGGGTTGCGATCGGTACATCGACCAGGTTGAATTCCGCGTCGCATTCCAACCGCATCCGGTTCGAGAGGTCCTGGGAGGGCTCAATGAGGCACAGGTGGTGGCGAACCGGCGGTCTCCTCGCCAGCGGGGTCGCGCTCGCCCTGCTCGCACCGTCCGCACCGGCCCAGGCGGACGGCGCCCGGCAGTGGCGCCTGACCCCGCCGGGCGTGCGGGCCGCGGCGGCCGGGCCGGCCGTGGCCGCAAACGTCTCGCTGAGCCGTTCCGGCCAGCTGAAGTTGACGGTTCAGCGAGGCGGAACCACCGTCGTCGAACCCTCCGCGCTCGGCATCCTCACCGCGGACACCGACTTCAGCACCGGGCTGCGCTTCGAGGGCATCGACCAGCGGCGGATGCACGAGGCCTACACGACGGTCGCCGGGAAGCGGCGCGAGCACACCGTGGACGCCGCCGAGACCACCCTGCACCTGTCGCGTCGTGGCCGGCTCCTCGACGTGGTGCTGCGGGTGTCGGCCGACGGCGTGGCGTACCGGTACGTGCTGCCTGACAGCGCCTGGCACACCGTCGTCGGCGAGGCCTCCGAGTACGCGGTGCCGGCCACCGCCGACTCGTACCTGCTGCCCTGGGACAACGGGCGGTCGGACTACGAGAGCATCCACAACCACGCGACCGTCGCGGCGGCGGCCCCGGTCGAGTACGGGTACCCGGCGCTGTTCCAGGTCGGTGACAGCTGGCTGCTGCTCAGCGAGTCCGACCTGGATCGCCGCTACGGCGGATCGCGGCTCACGCTCGACGCCACCACGCGGCACTTCGGCGTGACGCTGCCCGACCCGGCGGAGGTCTGGAAGGGCCGGCTGGCCACGCCGTGGCGTACCATGATCGTCGGTGATCTGGCCACGGTGACCGAGAGCGATCTGGTGACCGATCTGGCCCCGCCCTCGCGGGTCGCCGACACGAGCTGGATCAAGCCGGGCGTCGGCGCCTGGTCGTGGTGGTCGGAGGGGTCGAGCCCGGGCAGCCTCGACCGACAGAAGGCGTACGTCGACTTCGCCAGCAGGATGGGCTGGGAGTACAGCCTGGTCGACTCCGGCTGGAGCGCCGCCTGGATGCCGGAGCTGGTGCAGTACGGGGCCGCGCGCAACGTCAAGATCTGGATCTGGGTCCGGTTCCAGACCATCGACCAGCAGAGCGAGGTCGACCGGCTGTTCGCCCAGTACAAGTCCTGGGGCGTGGTCGGCCTGAAGATCGACTTCCCGGAGTCCGACGGTCAGGACCGGATGCGCTGGTACGACCTGATCCTGGAGAACACGGCCAAGTACCAGCTGATGCTCAACTTCCACGGCTGCACGATCCCGCGCGGTACCGAGCGGACCTGGCCGCAGGTGCTCGGCTTCGAGTCGGTCCGCGGCGGCGAGGGCACCCGGCCCAACCCCACCCGCGTGCCGTACCCGACGAGCCACTACACGACGTTGCCGTTCACCCGTAACGTCATCGGCTCGATGGACTTCACCCCGGTGACGTTCAGCGGCGTGCGCCTCAACAGCGACGCGGCCGAACTGGCGCTGGGCATCGTGTACGAGAACGGGATCCAGCACCTCGCCGACAGCCCGACCAGCTATGACGCGCACCCGGCCGCCACGCCGCTGCTGACCGCGCTGCCGTCGGTGTGGGACGAGACGAAGCTCCTCGACGGCCTGCCCGCCGACCGGGCCGTCATCGCGCGCCGCAACGGCAACGACTGGTTCGTCGGGGCGATCACGTCCGGTGACGCCCGCACGCTCGACGTCGACCTGTCGTTTCTGGGCAGCGGCGAATGGGTGGCCGAGCTGTACCGCGACGGGGCGGACAACCGGACGATCGCGGTCGAGACCAGCACGGTCAGCGCCGGCGGGTCGCTGCCGGTTCCGGTACTGGCGAACGGCGGCTTCGCCCTCCACCTGCACCGGGCCGGGTAGGTCCCTACTCGCCAGGAGGATGCCCCTGTCGGGCCGGAACCCGCGTCGGCTCGGTTAACAGTTAAGTGCGGCTATTGCTAGGCATCGACGGGTACGGAATAGTCACGTCGTGCCGTGGCTGCCGAGGGGGACCGCGATCCTGGCGCGGTACGTCCTGATGGGCCCCATCGGCCACGGCGGGATGGCCGTCGTCTACCAGGCCGTCGACTCCCATCAAGGGCGGGCGGTCGCGCTCAAGATGCTGGCGCCGGCGCTCGCGGCCGATCCCCGGGCCCGCGACAAGATCCGGTTCGAGGCCATGGTCACCCACCAGCTGCGCCACCCTTCCGTGCCGAGGGTCTACGACGTCGGCGAGGCGCCGCTGCCCGATGGCAGCACGGTGCCATACCTGGCGATGGAGCTGCTCAGCGGCGTGGTGCTCGCCGGCCGGCTGGCTGGGGGGCCGTTGCCGTGGCGGGAGGCGGTCACCACGGCCGCGACGATCGCCGACGTCCTCGCGGTCGCGCACCGGCGGGGCATCGTGCACCGCGACCTGACGCCCGACAACGTCATGTTGACCCGGGCCGGCGTGAAGATCATCGATTTCGGCGTCGCCGGGTCGGTGGGTCACGCCGACAGCGAACCGGCCGACGACGTCTACGCGCTGGGTGTCCTGCTCTACCAGATGCTGACCGGCTCGTCGCCGTACCCGTCGATGAGCGCCACCGCGCTGCTGTCGGCCTCCCGGTTCCGCTGCCTCGCGCCGACCCCGGTCCTGCTGGTCCCCGGCCTACCGCGCGAGGTCGCCGACATCTGCCGCCGCTTCATGGCCAAGCGCCGGGCGGACCGGCCGTCGTCGTCGGCGGCCGCGCTCGCGCTGTGGGGCGTGCTCGCGCAGGCCCCGACGTACGCGTAGTTTCCTCCGCTCGGCGGCGCGCGGAAGGGTCCACTGGCTTGACGGCGACCGACCCAGCGAGCGCGGCGTGGCGGGACGAGCCCGGCCGGCTCGCGGTTGACGATCTTGGATAGTTGCGCCATCTGTCTCTCGCGTAACCGTCCAAGATCGGGAAAAGTGCAGAGTGTGAACGAAATCCAGTCCTTCGCTGCCGTGGTGCTCGTCGTCGCCGCTGTCGGGCTGGCGGCGGTGCTGTCCAGCCGGATCAGCGAGCGGCTGCGGATACCTGCGCCGGCGATCTTCCTGCTCTGCGCGGCGGTGGCGTCCGACGTGTGGCCCGCGTTGGCGCGGATCTCCGTCGGTACGGTCGAGCAGGTCGTCACCGTGGCTCTGGCCGTGATCCTGTTCGACGGCGGCATGCACATCGGCTGGCGCCGGCTGCGCGGGGCCGTGGGGGCGACGGTGTGGATCGGCGTGCTGGGCACTCTCGCCACGGCTGCCGCTGTCGCGGCGATCGCCCACGGCGTGTTCCACCTCGACTGGCGGGTCGCCCTGCTGCTGGGCACCGCGATCGCGCCGACGGACCCGGCCGTCGTCTTCTCCGTGCTCGGCCGGCGCGAGATCGTCGGGCGCAGCGGAACCCTCTTGGAGGGGGAGTCCGGTGCCAACGACCCGGTCGGCATCGCGCTGCTGGTGAGCATCCTGACCGCGCAGGGACACGGTGGCGAGGTCGTGGCCAGCGTCGCCTGGGAGTTCACGCTGCAGATGGTGGTCGGCGCCGCGGTGGGCGTGCTCGGCGCCGTCGGGATGCTGTGGCTCATGCGCCGGGTACCGCTACCGAGCGGCCCGCTGTACCCGCTGCGGGTGCTGGCCGGGGCGCTGGCAATCTACGGCGCGGCGACCCTGCTGCACGGGTCGGGCTTCCTCGCGGTCTTCATCGCCGGGATCATGCTGGGTGACGCACGCGCGCCGTACAAGCGCGACATCGAACGCTTCCACTCGTCGCTGGCGAGCCTCGCCGAGATCGTCGCGTTCGTCCTGCTCGGCCTGACCATCCACCTGCACGCGCTGACCCGGAGCGGTGCGCTGTGGACCGGGCTCGCGATCGCCGTGCTCCTCGCGTTCGTGATCCGGCCGGTGGTGGTGGGGCTGCTTCTGATTCCGGTGAAGTTGAGCCGGGGGGAGCGGCTGCTCATCGTCTGGGGCGGCCTGAAGGGAGCGGTGCCGATCCTGCTCGGGGCGTTCATCCTGTCCGCCCACGCGCCCAGCGCTGACCTGCTCTACCAGCTCATCTTCGTCGTGGTCGCGTTCTCGGTCATCGTCCAGGGTGGCCTGCTCCCGTTCGTCGCGCACCGCCTGGGCGTGCCGCTGCGGGTCGTGGAACCCGAGCCGTGGAGCCTGGGGGTGCGGTTGCGCCACGAGCCGCGTGGGGTGAACCGGTTTCTGGTCGAGGCGGGCTCGCCGGTCGACGGCCTCGACCTGTCCGACCTGCCCTGGGGCGAGGAGGCCTGGGTCAGCCTGGTGATCCGGGACGGGCGACTGGTCCCCCCGGGCTCCGGGACGGCGCTGCAGGCCGGCGACGAGGTCCTGGTCATCGTCGACCCGGCTGACGGCCCGGACCTGTCGCGGATGTTCGCCGCCCCCTAGTCGGTGGATCTTGGACACTTGTGCCACCTATGGCTCGCACAAGGGTCCAAGATCGCCGGCGGGACCGGGGCTACGCCACGTTCCACATCGCCGCGAACGCGGCGGCCTCGCCGGCCAGCCACTGCTCGACCTGCTCGGGCTTGACGCCCGGGTCGGGCCGGTGCACCTCGCCGCGGCGCAGGTCGACGATGACCGGCTCGGCGCCGGGTAGCACATCGTCCATGTGCCGCGCCATCAGGTGCAGTGTGGCCAGCACCGCCTCGCCGGTCGGCGGCTCCTCGTCGAAGTGAAGCCGGACCGCCTCGGCGCGACCGTCGCCGTATCGCAGGCCGAGCTGTGGATTGATCTTCACCGGGAGGTTGCCCACGAAGGCGATCACCTCCCGTGGCCGCACCACCTGGCACTCGGACAGGTCGCCCAGCGACGCCAGGTAGGCCTTGGCCGCCGGCACCAGCGTGCCGTAGAGCGGCTGCCAGCGCGGTTTGATCACCGTGCGGACCTGGTCGAGGTGCGTGCCCGCGGTGCGGAACTGGATGTCGGCCTTCAGGGCCTTGAGTAGCGAACTGTGCGGGTTGAACCCGGACTGGCTCGCGCGCTGCCGGCGCAGGCCACCGACGAAGCTGGCCTTTGCGGGGCCGGTGCGGCCCACGTAGCGGGCGAAGCCGAGGAGCGTCACGTAAGGCGCGAGGGGTGCGGACGTAGTCAAGGGGGGCCCTCCCTTTCATGTCTTTCGAACATACATTCTAATCCGCTGGTAGCCGTTCGACCACAGTCGGTCAGGTGTGCGACGGCGTGGCGCGTTGACCGCGCGGGCGGCGACGGGTAAAAGCCGGCCACTGCTCGTGGCCGGCTATCTGCCGTTGTGGGGCGGGCGCGACGCGGCTCGGCCGCGGTCACCTCACGCGCACGGGACTCCGTTGATCACACAGGTCATCGGCCCTCTGAACCCGTGATTTGTGCTCGCCTGCAGCCCGAAGCGGGTGGTCGCGCCGCTGTCGATCCGCGCGTTCGTGCTGGTCGACGCGAAGATAATCGTGTTGCCGGCCCGATGCATGGTCGCTTCCCACGTGGCCGTGATGTCGATGCCGGCGGGCACGGTGACGACCAGTCGCCAGCCGTCCACCTGCGTACCCGTGGTGTTGGTGATCGTGAAGTAGCCGACCATCCCGCCGTCCCACCGGGTGCTCGGCGTGAACCGGACCGCCAGCGCGGTCGCGACCGTCGCCGGCGGTCCCGACGGCAACGGCGGCAACGGCGGCTCGCCGGTGCCGCCCGGAGGAGGCCCGTTGGACGTCGACGGCCCGTCGCTGACCATCAGCGGCGCCGGTTTGTCGGCCCCGGCCCGGGGCGGATCGGCGGCCGGCGGTGGGGAGAGCGGTCTGAGCGTGCGCGTGTCCCCGGCCGTGGCCGGGCCGGGCACGCGCGAGCCGGCCCATGTGGCGACCCCTCCGGCAGCGGCGAGCGCCACCACGGCGAGTGCCGCGACGCCCCACGCGCGCAGCCGGGACGGCGCGGCTCCGGCCGCCCCTTCCGGCTCGCTCTGGTCCTCGGCCATCTCCACCCCCGGCCTGCCACACGCTGCCCCCCAGCAAGCGTGTTGCCTGGTCATACCCGTCGAACGGGTGACTTGGCAATAGCCCCGAGAAAGGTCAGACGTGCAACCGCACCACAAATCGGTGCAGCTCGACCGGGACGTTGGCCAGATCATCCACCGCCGTCGTCGCGTTTTGCGGTGACCGCCGCCGGGTAGCCCGGCGGGCATGGGACGAACTGATACCGGCCTGCGCGCCGTGCAGGGTTACGCGGCGAAGGCCGACGACGAGCGGCCACTGCGCGGGTACGCCACGGTCATGGCGGTCTACGCCGCCGGTGCCGCCGTGGCGGCCGGCATCGCCCGCCTCACCGGAAAGCGACTGCCCGAGCGCCCGCCCGTCGGCGACCTGGCGCTGATGGCCGTCGCTACCCACAAGATCTCCCGCCTGCTGACCAAAGACGCGGCCACCAGCCCGCTGCGCGCGCCGGTGACCCAGTTCGAGAGTGTCGCTGGAGAGGCCGAGCTCAACGAGAGCCCGCGCGGAACAGGCGCCCAGCACGCCCTGGGCGAGCTGCTGACCTGTCCGTTCTGCACCGCCGTATGGGTGGCCGGCGGGCTTGCCGCCGGTCTGGTCTTCGCCCCCCGGCTGACCCGCTTCGGCATGGGCGTGGCAAGTGCCATCGCCGGGGCCCGACTTTCTGCACCTCGGATACGACGCGGCGAAGAAGGCGGCGGCCGGTTAATCCCGTGGGCGCCGGGGTACGTCGATCGATAGGAGCTACTCTCCGAAAGGACCATCCCATGTCCTACCCGGTACGGCCGTCCTGGCGAGGCCAGGGCGGTGGACGACGTGACCCCTTCGCCAGTCTGGAAGCCATGCAGGACCGGGTGAACCGGCTGCTCGGCGATGCGATCACGGGATACCGCGGTCGTACCCCGCTCTGGCACCCCGACATCGACATCGACGAGACCGACGACGGCTGGGTCATCGAGGCGCGCCTACCCGGCGTCGCGCCCGAGGAGGTCGCGGTCGACGTGAGCGATCGCGAGCTGACCATCCGCGCGGTGCACGATGAGGCCGAAGACGAGGCGCGAACCCGGCGGTACGCCGACTTCTCCTACCGTCTCACCATTCCGTCCGATGTGGACACCGACGCCATCGAGGCGACGATGGACCACGGGCTGCTGACCGTCCGGCTGCCCCGGTCCACCACCTCCCGCACCCGGCACATCTCGGTGGGCCAGCGCAACGTCATCCAGGGCGAGATGGCACCCGCCGACGCCCGCAACGAGCCGCCGGCGGAGAGCTACGACGCGGCCGCGGGTAGCACGTACGCGCAGGCGGCCGACGACGGCGTGCTCGGCCCGCCAGCCGAAGAGGCCGTCGCGAGCGACACGGAACCGCGCGAGCACGGCACGGTCGACCAGCCGATCCCGGCCACCGAGGGCAAGAACATGCCCGGCGCCTGAGCGCCCTTCCTCCGTGATCTTGGACATTTGGCGGGCCTATGGCCCCGCTGAGTGTCCAAGATCTAGCTTTGGACGTATGGCGCTGGTTTCGATCGACGACATCCGGGCCGCCGCGGAGAACATCGCGGGCCGCGCGGTGCGCACCCCGCTGCTACCGGGCCTCGCGCCCGACCTCTGGCTCAAGCCGGAGAACCTCCAGCCCGTGGGGGCCTTCAAGGTACGCGGAGCCACGCACGCCCTGGCCCGGCTGCCGGGACCGGTGCGCGAGGCCGGCGTCATCACGCACTCGTCCGGTAACCACGGCCAAGCCCTGGCGTACGCCGGGCGCCTGCTCGGCGTCCCGGTCGTCGTGGTCATGCCGGAGACCGCCCCGGCGGTGAAGGTCGACGCCACCCGCCGATTCGGCGCCGAGATCGTCTTCGTGCCACCCGCCGAACGGGAGAGCCGGACGGCCGCGCTCGCCGCGTCCCGGGGCCTGACGGTCGTCCCGCCGTACGACCACCCCGACATCATCGCCGGCCAGGGCACCGTGGGGCTGGAGATCGTCGCCGACCTGCCCGACGTCGAGGTCGTCCTGGTGCCGGTCGGTGGTGGCGGCCTCGCGTCCGGCGTGGCCACGGCGGTCAAGGCCCTGGCGCCCGGAGCTGCCGTCATCGGGGTCGAGCCGGCGCTCGCCGCCGACGCGTCAGACAGCCTCAGCGCGGGTGAGCTGCGCACATGGACGACCGAGCAGCGCTACCGGACCGTGGCGGACGGCCTGCGTACCCCGCTCTCGGAGCTGACGTTTGCCCACCTGCGGGCGCGCCTCGACGGCATGGTGACGGTCACCGACGAGGAGATCCTGGCGACGGTGCCGCTCCTGGCGCGGTCGGCCCGGATCGTCGCGGAGCCGAGCGGCGCCGTGGCGGTGGCCGCCTACCTGCACCGCCGCGCCGGGCTGCCGGCCGGCCGGACGGTCGCCGTGGTGACCGGCGGCAATATCGACCCCGCCCTGCTGGCCCGCCTCCTCGCATGACCGCCACAACTTTCCCCTGATCAAGCGGAAGCGCGATCGACCAGGTCGAGGACCCAGGCGTTGACGAACGCCTCTTCCTTCCAGGCGTCGTAGCGGCCGCTCGGCCCGCCGTGACCCGCGCCCATCTCCGTCTTGAGCAGCACCCTCGTCGCCGGGGCCGTCGCCCGCAGCCGCGCCACCCACTTCGCCGGCTCGTGAAAGAGCACCCGCGTGTCGTTGAGGCTGGTGATCGCGAGGATGGCCGGATACGGCCGGTCGGCGACGTTCTCGTAGGGGGTGTACGACTTCATGTAGGCGTAGACCTCGGGATCCTCGAGCGGGTTGCCCCACTCCTCCCACTCGATCACGGTGAGTGGCAGCGACGGGTCGAGGATCGTGTTGAGCGCGTCGACGAACGGCACCTGCGCCACGATGCCCGCGAACGCCTCCGGCGCGAGGTTGGCCACCGCGCCCATCAGCAGCCCACCGGCCGAGCCACCGCGCGCGACCAACCGGTCGGCGCTGGTCCAGCCCGACTTCACCAGGTGCTCGGCGCAGGCGACGAAGTCGGTGAAGGTGTTCTTCTTGGCCAGCAGCTTGCCGTCCTCGTACCAGCGCCGGCCCATCTCGCCGCCGCCCCGGATGTGGGCGATCGCGAACGCCACACCGCGGTCGACCAGCGACAGCCGGGCGATCGAGAACCACGGGTCCATCGAGTGCTCGTAGGAGCCGTACCCGTAGAGCACCAGCGGCATCGGCTCGCGCGGATGGTCGCGCAGGGTGACCACGGAGATCGGCACCCGCGTGCCGTCCTCGGCGATGGCCCACTCGCGATGCTGCTCATACCGGGACGGGTCGAAGTCGCCGAGCACCGGCTTGCGTTTGCGCAGGGTCAGCTCGCCGCTGTCCAGGTCGACGTCGTAGATCGAGTCCGGTGTCACAAGCGAGGTGTAGTGCAGGCGGAACACGGCCGTGTCGTACTCGGGATTGGCGTCCGGGCCGACCGAGAAGATGGGCTCCGGGAAGCCGATGTCGAACGGCGCGGCGCCGTCCAGCGGCAGCACGCGCAGCCCGGTCAGGCCGTCTCGGCGCAGCGAGATGACCAGGTGCCGGCTGAACGCGTCGACCTGCAGCAGCCGGGTGCCGGGCTCGTGCTCGATCAGCGGCGTCCAGTCCGCGCCCGGGGTGTCGGCCGACGTGTACGACAGCGCGAAGTCCTCGGCGCCGTCGTTGTGCAGGATCAGGAACCGGTGGCCGTGGTGCTCCACCGAGTACTCAACGCCCTGGCGGCGCGGCGCAATGACCCGCGGCGGGGACAGCGGCTGGGCGGCGGGGATGACGTGCGCCTCGCTGGTGATCTTGCTGTGCACGTCGATGAGGATGAACGTCTCCGAGCGGGTCAGGTCGACGCCTACCCAGAACCGCTCGTCGCTCTCCTCGTACACGATCTCGTCCTCGGCGGCCGCGCTCCCGCGGACGTGGCGCCAGACCCGGTAGGGCCGCCACGCCTCGTCGACGGTGATGTAGAACAGCGTCGAGCCGTCGGCCGACCAGGCTGAGCCGTAGAAGGCGCCCTCGATCTCGTCCGGCAGCATCTCGCCGGTGAGCAGGTCCTTGATCCGCAGGGTGAAGCGCTCGTCGCCGGTGAAGTCCGTCGAGTACGCCAGCCAGCGGCCGTCCGGGCTCACGTCGAATGTGCCCAGCGAGAAGAAGGCGGAGTCTCCGGCCAGCTCGTTGCCGTCGAGGAGGACCTCCTCGCCGGCCAGCGGCGAGCCGTCTTCCGTCGCGGGCGGGTCCACCTCGCCGATCGCGACCGCGCGCCGGCACTGGATGCCGTACTGCTTGCCCTCGACCGTGCGCGTGTAGTACCAGAACCCGCCCTTGCGCGTCGGCACCGACAGGTCGGTCTCCTGGGTGCGCGTCTTGATCTCGTTGAACAGGGTCTCGCGCAGCTCGGCCTGCTGGGCGGTCGCCGCCTCGGTGTATGCGTTCTCCGCCTCGAGGTACGCGACCGTGTCCGGGTCTTCCTTGTTCTGCAACCACGCGTACTCGTCGACGACGGTGTCCCCGTGGTGCTCGCGGCGGGAGGGAGTGCGCTTCGCGGTGGGCGGCTGGCTCGTCACGGTCGCCCACGTTACCCGCTGCCGACCCACCTACGCGCCGCGGCGCGACTGGCCCGCTTGCGCCGGGTGCCCGGGGGCAACTAGTCTTTCGAACACGTGTTCGACACCGGGGGGAGTCGGAGTCGTGTCTGCCGATCTTGGTCAGCTCGCCGTGCGTCTGAGCCACCTGCTGGGCGAGGACGCCGTCGCGTCCGGTCACCGCTACGGCCTCGTGGTGCGGCCGGCGAGCGCCGGGCACGTGCAGATCGTGGTCCGGGAATGTGCCGCTGCCGGCGTGCCCGTCAGCTCCGGCTACGGCGACCCGGCGCCCGACCTGGCGCTCGTCGACACCTCCCGGCTGCGCCGGATCATCGAGGTCGACGCGGGCAACCAGCGCGCCGTCGTGGAGCCCGGCGTGCCGGTGGCCGCGCTCGCGGTGGCGCTGGCCCTGGACGGCTACCGCTATGCGGCCGGAGGGGCCACCGTCGGCGACGCCGTCGCCGGCAACCACGGAGGTGTGCACTGCCGGAAGTACGGTGCCGCCGCCCGGCAGGTCACCGGGGTCGAGCTGTGCATGCCGGACGGCCAGCTCGTCTGGCTGGGCGGCGGCAAGGCCGCCGAAGCTCCGGGGTATGACCTGGCCGGCCTGGTCGTGGGGGCACAGGGGAGCCTCGGCATTCCCACCAAGGTGGCGGTCCGGCTGCTGCGCGTGCCCGAAGCCCTCGTCACGGTTCTCGCCGCGTTCCGGCGCGGTGAGGACGCGGGCGCGGCCGTGAGTGCCATCAACGCCGCCGGTGTGGACGTGGCGACCCTGCGGCTGGTGGCGACGGCGGGCGACGAGCCGGGTTATCCACTGGGCGCCGCAGCGGTGCTCCTCGCCGACTGTGACGGGCCGGCGGCCGAAGTCGAGGTGCAGGTGGCCGACGTGGAGCTGGTGTGCCGGCGGGCCGGCGCGTTCGCGGTGCGCAGCGCCGCCGACGAGCGGGAGCGCGCGGAGGCCTGGCGCCACGCCACCGCTGAGCGTGAACGCGTCGAGGTCCGGGGGCGCCCCGCCCCGGCCGCCGCGCAGGCCGGCGCCCGTGACCGCGATCTGGCGAGCATGCGGCTGGTCCGGCAGGCGTTCGACCCGCGTGGGCTGTTCGACCCGCGGTCCGACCTGCCGGCCCCGAGGCGGTGTGGGCAGCCATGGTGACCGTGCTCGACCGGCTCGGTGCCATCTGCGGCGAGCGGTACGCGCGGGAGGCCGGCCCGGTCGACACGGTCGGCGGTGTTCCCGCGCGCTGGGTCGCCGCTCCGGGCAGCGGTTCCGGCCTCGGCGAGGTGGTGGCGGTGGCCGCCGAGCGCAAGCTGGCCGTCGTGGCCCGTGGCGCGGGCACCAAGCTGGACTGGGGCGCGGCACCGTCCAGGGTGGACATCCTGATCGACACGGGGCGGCTCGCGGGGCTGCGGGACCGCGCGCCCGGCGATCTGACGGCGACCATCGGCGCCGGCACGCCGCTACGCGCCGCGCAGTCCGTCCTCGGTGCGGCGGGCCAGCGGCTCGCGCTCGACGCCGGATCCGGGTCGGCGACCGTCGGTGGCGTCCTGTCGAGCGGCGAGGCCGGGCCGCTGCGGTTCGAATACGGGGCTCCGCGCGACCTCCTCCTCGGCGTCGAGTTCGCCCGTGCCGACGGCGTCGTCACCCGCGCGAGTGGGAAAGACGGCTACGACCTTGGCCGGGTGCTCTGCGGCTCATACGGCACGCTCGGACTGATCGCCTCGGCGACCGTGCGGGTGCACCCGCTCCCGGCCGCGCGGGCGTGGGTGCTCCGCACCGTCCGCACCCCGATCGAGGTGCACGGCCTCACCGGAGACCTCCTCGGCAGCACGCTCGCGCCGGCGGCGATCGAGATGGACCTGCCGGCTGACCCCACCGCAGGTCTGCCCCGTCGCGCCACCCCCGGCACGCTGGCGGTGCTGCTGGAGGGGTCGCCGGCGGGCGTGCGGGGGCGGGCTGGCGCCGTGATGAGCCTGCTCGGCGGCGATGCCCGGGTCAGCCTCGCGGAGCCCGACTGGTGGGGGCGGCCACCGTTCGGCCCGGGGGAGGTGGCGCTCAAGCTGGTCGCTCCGATCGCCGACCTGCATGCCGCCATCTACGCGTTCAGGGACGCCGCCGGCGCCACGCTGCCGGTTCGCGGGTCGGCCGGCGTCGGGGTGGTGTATGCGGCCCTGCCCGCTGGCATGCCGAGCGCGCGGGCGGGCGCCGTGCTCGCCGCCGTCCGCACCACGCTGTTCATGCGCGGTGGCTCGTGCACCGTGCTGGACGGGCCGGGCCGGGTGCGGGCCGCCGTCGATCAGTTCGGCGACGTTCCCGGTCGGGACCTGATGCGCCGGCTCAAGGAGCGGTTCGATCCCGCGGGCACCCTCGCGCCGGACCGGATGCCCGGCTGATTCCCGCCACGCTGACAACTGCCGCCACCCGGAAGCCACGCTCGCCCCACGGCGACCGCGCGTGATAGATCAATGTCTATGCTACGGCTCGTGGCCGTATTTGTTCGCCGAGTCACCGCGTCTGACGAGGGAGACCGCGCATGTTCCGGCGTACCGTCATCGTCCTGGCCGCAACGGCAAGTGTGCTGGCCGGCGCCGTCCCGGCACGTGCGGCCGCGGACGGGTCCGCTGCCGTCGACTCCCAGTCGCGCCGCTGCCGGCCCGGCGCACCTACGGTCATCGGCCATCGGGGCGCCTGGGGCTACCGGCCCGAGCACACGCTCGAGTCCTACCGGCTCGGCATCCGCCTGGGTGCCGACGTGGTCGAGCAGGACCTGATATCCACAAAGGACGGTGTCCTGATCGCCCGCAACAGCAATGAGCTGTCCAGCTCGACCGATGTGGCGGCCCATCCTGAGTTCGCCGGCCGGAAGACCACGAAGGTGGTGGACGGCGCCACCCTGACCGGGTGGTTCAGCGAGGACTTCACGCTCGCCGAGGTGAAGGCGCTGCGGGCGACCGAGCGCACACCCGCTGTCCGGCCGGGCAACGCGGCCTACGACGGCCGCTTCCAGGTGCCGACCCTGCAGGAGGTCATTGATCTCGTACGCGCGGAGAGTCGCCGCCAGCACCGGCGCATCGGCATCTACCCCGAGACCAAGCGGCCCACCTATTTCCGCTCCGTCGGCCTGCCGCTGGAGGAGCGCCTGATCGCGACGCTGCGCCGCAACGGCCTCAACCACCGGGGCGCGGACGTGCCGGTCTACCTGCAGTCGTTCGAGCCGAGCAGCCTTCAGCGGCTCAACCGGATGAGCCACCTGCCCGTGGTGCAGCTTGTCGACGCCGTCGGCAAACCGTACGACTTCGTCGTCTCCGGCGACCCGCGGACCTTCCCCGACCTGGTCACCCCGGCCGGACTGCGCTGGGTCGGCCGGTACGCCGACATCGTCGCCGTCAACAAGGACCTGATCGTGCCGCGTGACGCCACCGGACACCTGGCCGCGCCGACCAGCCTGGTAGCCGACGCCCACCGGGCCGGCGTGCAGGTGCACGCCTGGCGGTTCGCGAACGAGAACACGTTCCTGCCGGCCGACTTCCGGCGCGGCGCTGACCCGATCGCCTGGGGCGACCACGCGGCCGAATACCACCTGTTCTTCCGGCTCGGCATCGACGGGGTGCTGACCGACTTCCCGGACGCGGCGGTGGCCGCCCGCCACCGGCGGTCAGGAGTTGGCGCCGGCCCCGGCGACCAGTAGCGCCGTCGCCTCGCGGGCGCACCCCCACGACATCGTGACGCCGACCCCGCCGTGTCCGTAGTTGTGCACGCAGCGCGCCCGGCCGAACTCCTCCACATCGAGCCGGACGGTCGGGCGCACCGGCCGCAGGCCGACGCGGTGGCCCAGCACCCGCGCGTCGCGCAGCCGGGGCTCGACGTCGGCGCAGCGGTTCTGGATCTCCCGCGCCACGGCCGGGTCGGCGGCCAGATTGGCGTCGTCTTCACTGGCGGTGCCGCCGAGCACCACGTGGTCGCCGTGCGGGAAGTAGCCGGCCCAGGCCGGCCCGATCGGCGCTTCCAGGAAGAAGGTGTCGAGGCCGGGGTTCTCGACGACGACGTGCTGTCCGCGCACCGGGCGCACCGACAGGTCGGGGACGAGCTCGCGGGCGCCGATGCCGGTGCAGTTGGCCACCAGCGACGCGTCCTCGGCCACGTCGGCGAGCGAGTGCACGGCCGCCACGTCGATGCGGCCCCCGGCGGCGGTGAACCGGTCAGCCAGGTAGCCCAGGTAGCGCGGCATGTCGACCACCGGCGCCGTCGCCCATAGCCCGAACTCGAAGCCCGCCGGCAGGTCTGTGGGCTCGGCTCGCGCCAGGCCCGGCGTGGACTCGAAACCCGGCGGGGGCGGCGGAGTCCCCGGCCGGGCCGCCAACAGCCCACGGCTGATGTGGACACCGGTCCCCGGCACCTGGGCCAGCTCGGTGAACTCCGTGATGGTGGTGTGCTCCCAGACCCACGCCCGCTCGCCCGGCGCTGACGACGGCGGGCCGACCATCGCCGCCGCGGCGGCCGAGGTGGTCCGCGCGGGCGGGTTCTCGGTGCGGATGACGACTCTCAGCCCGGTCTCGGCCAGACAGATGCCGGTGGTCAGTCCGATCACACCCGCGCCGACGACGACCGCGTCCGGGGCCCCTACCGCCATGCGCCGAGGCTATGCCACCGGGTCCATGCCACGCCCGGCACGGGTCAGCCGAAAACATCGACGCGCCGTACATTGGCGCGGTGGGTCGCCGTCGCTGGTGGGTTTTCGTCGTCGTCGCGCTGCTGCTGGCCGGCCTCGCCGCGCTGGCGGTGAGCCGGTCGGTGCGCCGCGCGCACTTCGGCACCGTGCACGGCGAGAACGACACGGTCATCTCGGCCGGCCGCGGGGACCGGTTCTCGCTCGCCGTCCCGGACCGTGGCGCGTCGGTCGGCGACCGCTGGACCGCCGACGTCGAGCCGGGCGGGGTCGTCGCCCTGCGGACCTCCGAGCACATCTCGGACAGCCTGCTCGACCGGGTCTTCGGGCCGGGTCTCGGCGGTGGCGCCGGCACGAGGTACTTCGTGTTCGAGGCAACGAACTCCGGGTCCGCGACGATCAGGCTGCGCAACTGCTTCCAGGGCTGCCACCCGGAGTCGCCGAGTCCGGAGTCGCGCACGGTGGTGTGGACGGTGACCGTCCATTAGCGGGGGTCAGCGGTAGCTGAGATACCGATCACGGCCATGATCCGGTATCTCAGCTACCGCTGACCGGGGCCGAGACGCTCAGTCGCCCGGCGGCGGGCCACTGTGCTGGCGCAGGCCGAGGAGCACCGCGACCGCCTCCAGCCAGCGCGCGAACTCCTCGTCGGCGCCAAACGCGGCCGAGGGCTCCGCGGCCGGCCCTGCCGCCCGCCCGGTGGCCGACCCGTTGGCCGACCCGTTGGCGGCCCCTGCCGCGTCCTCGGCGGCCGACCCGGCCGGCGGTTGCGCAGCGGCCAGCCAGTCCCGGGCCAGCGCCGTCCGCTCGGCACCGGGCAGCGGCTCCGGCAGCTCCGCGGCGTAGAGCAGCCCACCCCGCCGCACCACCTCGGCGAGGAACACCAGCGACCGGGGCCGCACGGCGAGCCGGTCCGCCGCGATCGCCGCGGCGACCGCGCCCTCTCCGAACAGCGCGTCCCGTGCCGGGCCGGTGCTGCCTACGCCGGCGCTGATCAGGGCCGGCACGTCGAGGCCGCTCAGCTCCTGATCGGTCCGCATCCGCACGGCAGCCTCCTAATGTCGTGGCACGTTGACGGCGTCCACCTTGCGCGGCACCCCGTCGTCGATGACGTTCATGCGGTTGTTGACGAAATCGTCCTCGCTCACCCAGACGGTGTACCCCCAGGGGTTGTACACCTCGAGCATGTTGCCCTGGTGGCCGATGATCGCCATCTCATGCCCGACGCGCCCTTCGTGGACGCTGAAGGTCACCGGCAACCCCTGGTCGACCGCCTTCTCGACGTCGGGCAGCACAGTGCGCCGATCGTCCATCGAGTGCGTCGACACCTCGTGGTAGCGCGCGCCGGTGTGCGTGGCCACCTCCTTGTTGGCAGCGTCCTTCGCCTGGTCGGCGGTCATCCCGTCGATGCCGAAGAGATCCTGCAGCCAGTTGCGGCCGTCGTCGTAGACGCGGTGCTGCTCGTCGTGCAGCCGTTGGGCAAACCCGTCCTGCTCCGGATACACGTCAGGGTTGGGGCCGCCGGTCGTGAGCTGCCACGCGTAGATCGGGTCGACCTGCGCCCGTGCGAGCACGGTGGACAGCGCCACACAGGTCGGCTCGGAGCCCTGGGTCCAGGTCTCGCCGTTCATGCCGGCGACGTGATGGGTGCGCATGCCGTCGGGAGCCGCATGTCCCACCGGCGAGAGGTAGGTCTGTAGCCAGAGCGTGTCGCGGGCGTTGTAGTGGATCTTTTCACGGAATGCCATGATCTGCTCCATGCTGTATCCGGCCGCGAGCGCCTTCAACAGGTAGGCCTGCTCCTCGGCGTTCACCGAGCAGGAGAGCAGAAGCTCGAAGTTGGTCCGGTCCTTGCCGCCCAGCCCGTCCAGCCGGGCCGCCGCCCGGCTGGCGGCGTCGGCGCTGAGGATCAGGTTGGCCTCGTGCGGTCCCGCCGGGTTGGCGGCGTCGGCGACCAGCACCCTGTTCAGGTAGGTGAGCCCGCTGCTCTTCAGCCGCGCCGCATGCGCTTTGGCCGACAGCGAGTTGAGCTCCCGGGTCGCCTCGCGGCTTCCCCGCTCGACGTGCCGGGCGCCGTCCACCATGGCCGCGATGCCGGCCATCGCGACGTGGTGCGCCTGCTTCATCTGGCCGCTGTCGTAGCTGGCGAGGTCAGCGATCTCGTCGAGCATCGCGGCGGCGTGGCCCAGCCGATCCCGCCCCTGGTCGTCGAGCCGCCGGCCGTCGTCGAGCGCGTCGCGCAGCCGATCGAGGACCTGCGCCGCCCGCTCGAGGGTGTCCGCGATGCGCCCGACGTGGTTGACGATGGCCGACATGGCGGCCCCGGACCGGGTCTGCGCGTCACCCACCCAGACGTCCGGCAGGTGGCTGCGCGCCACCTGGTCGGCCGCGGTCTCCTGCTCCCGGTGGCGCTGGCTCGCCTCGCGCAACATGTCCCGGCTGCGGTCGACCGTGCCGGGCTGCGGGGGATAGGGCTGGCGGAGCGCCTCCTGCACGCTCTTGCGCAGGTCGTCCAGGCCGAAGTACCCGTATTCGGAGCCGATCTCCTTCTGCAGTCCTCGCAACCGTTGCAGGCGTGTCTGGCCCACTGCCGCCTCCCCGTGGCCGGTATCTCAGCGCGAACCGAAGCCCTGCGCGCTGGCAGCGTCGGTCTGGTCGTACATCGTGGCCGCGTGGACCAGGGCCTCGGCGAACTGCTCGGTCGCGAACCTGGCCAACAGCATCTCGTCCGTCCAGAGGTCGAAGAACTGCCGATAGGCCGCGCTCACGCCGTATTCGTTCAGCTTGGGCTCGTTGAGCTTGCCGAGCATGTCGAACCGGCCGGGGCCGAGCTCGTCGGCGATGCCGTCGACGGTCTGGCTGACGGCGCGCAACCGTTGCGTGTCCACCGCGAACGAGTCGGTCACTCACCCTCCCCAGGGCCGGTGTGGCGTGATCGGGCGTGAGTCTACGCAGGAACGACCGGCCCGTGGGGTAACGGAATCCGCGCTGTGGATAACTGGGTCAGGGGTTGTGGATAACCGTCCCGGACAGGTGCGGCCTGCCGGACTTCGCCGCGGTCAGCGCCAGCCGCCAGCCACCGCTGCCGTCCCCGGTCGCCGCGAACGCCACGGTGGACGGCAGCGGCACGGGCAGCTTGAATGCCACGTCGACGGCGTATCGCTCCGGCAGCCGGCCCTCCAGCGCCGCCAGGCAGCGCGCCTTGCTCCACATCCCGTGCGCTATCGGCCGCCTGAACCCGAACAGCCGCGCTCCGATCCGGGAGGTGTGGATCGGGTTGTGGTCACCGGATACCGCGGCGTAGTCGGTGCCCACATCGGGCGTGACCCGCCAGAGCGCGCCGCCTTCGACCGGCCGCTCGCCGCCGGCGCGCCGCTCGCCGCCGTCGTCCTTCTCCTTGCGCAGGTACGTGGACCGCCCCGCCCACACGACTTCGTCGTGGACGAGCGCCTCGGCGACCAGGTCCACCTGCCGGCCCCGCGCGTGCGGCCGGAGGTGCTCCGCGCGTACCCGGAAATCCAGGCGCTCGTCGGCGGTGAGCTGCCGGCGGACCTCGATCCGGTTGGCGATGTGCACCAGCCCCACCAGCGGCAGCGGGAAATCCGGCCGGGTCATCAGGGCCACGGCGAGCGGGAACGCCAGCACATGCGGGTACGTGCCGGGCAGCGCGTCCGACAGCCGGAACCCGCACACCCGGTCGTACTCGGCCAGGTGCTCCCGGTCGACGGCGACGCCCCGCAGAGCCAGGTCGGTGTCGGGGAGGGTGTCCCGCGTGCCCCTGCGCAGCACGGCGGCCAGGGTGGCGGTGCGGTAGAGCGGGCCGAGCGCGGGCGGCCGGTCGACCTCGATGGTGGGCACCTCAGGCTCCCAGCAGGCTCTGGCCGCAGACGCGCACGACGTTGCCGGTCACGCCGGCGGAGCCGGGGGAGGCCAGCCACGCGATCGTCTCGGCCACGTCGACCGGCAGGCCGCCCTGCGACATGCTGTTCATCCGCCGGCCCGCCTCGCGCAGCATCATCGGCATCGAGGCGGTCATGCGGGTCTCGATGAAGCCGGGCGCGACCGCGTTGACGGTGACGCCGCGCTCGGCGAGCAGCGGCGCGTTGGCCTGGACGAGGCCGATGACGCCGGCTTTCGAGGTGGCGTAGTTGGTCTGGCCCCGCGCGCCGGCGATGCCGTTGAGCGACGAGACCGCGATGACCCGCCCGCCGGCCGGCAGCAGGTCGTGCAGCGCCCCGGTGATGCGTTCCTGGCTGGACAGGTTGACGTCGAGCACGCTGTCCCACTGGGCTTCGGACATCCGGCCGAGCGTCTTGTCCCGGAGGATGCCGGCGTTGTGCACGACCACGTCGACCCGGCCGAAGCGCTCCTTGAGGTGGGCGGCCAGGCGGGCGGGCGCGTCGGTGGCGGTGAGGTCGAGCTGGAGGGCGCTGCCGTGGACGTCGTTGGCCACCGACGTGAGGGCGTCGCCGGCCGCGGGGACGTCGAGGCAGATGACGTGGGCGCCGTCGCGGGCCAGGACGTGCGCGATCGCCTCGCCGATGCCCCGCGCCGCGCCGGTGACCAGGGCGATCTTCCCGTCGAGGGGCCTGGCCCAGTCGTTCGGGGCGGGGCTCGCGGCGTTGACCCGGATCACCTGGCCGGACACGTACGCCGATTTCCCCGACAGCAGGAAGCGCAGCGTCGACTCGATGCCGTCCTCGGCCCCGGGCGCGACGTATACCAGCTGGGCGGTGGTGCCCCGGCCGAACTCCTTGCCGACCGACCGGACGAACCCTTCCAGCGCGCGCTGGGCGGTCGCCTCCTTCGGCGTCGCGCAGTCCTCCGGCGGGGTGCCGAGCACGACGACCCGGCCGGACGGGCGCAGTGAGCGGGCCACCGGGTGGAAGAAGTCGTAGAGCTGCCGCAACCTCGCCGACTCGGTGATGCCGGTGGCGTCGAAGATCAGGGCCGCGTGCGGCACTTCGCCGTGCACCGTCCCGCCGGCGCTTTCGACGAGCTTGCGCACGGGCTCGACCAGGCGACCGCTGCCGCCGATGAGGACCGAGCCGTCGACGTCGGGGTCGCCGGGCCGGTGCCGGCGCAGCCGGACCGGATCGGGGAGGCCGAGTCGCTTGATGACGACCCGGCCGGCGGAGGAGTTCGCGAAACTGGAGTATCGGTCCGTCATGTCACCTCTTCCTACTCGTGCGTAAGCTTACTCAGGAGTAAGGTTCTGTCCATGGTGTCTGCCGCTCCTCGTCGCGTGGCCATCCTCGGTGGCAACCGGATCCCGTTTGCCCGCTCCAACGGTCCCTACGCGCGCGCCTCCAACCAGGACATGCTCACCGCCACGCTGGACGGCCTGGTCGCCCGGTTCGGGCTGGCCGGGGAGCGTCTCGGGGAGGTCGCGGCGGGCGCCGTCCTCAAGCACAGCCGCGACTTCAACCTGACCCGCGAGAGCGTCCTCGGCTCGCGGCTCGACCCGCACACCCCGGCGTACGACGTGCAGCAGGCCTGCGGCACCGGCCTGGAGGCGGTCACGCTGGTCGCCAACAAGATCGCCCTCGGGCAGATCGAATCCGGCGTCGCCGGTGGCGTCGACACCACGTCCGACGCGCCGCTGGCCGTCAACGAGGACATGCGCCGGGCGCTGCTCGAGCTCAACCGGGCCCGGTCGCTGGGGGCCCGGTTGAAGGCCGCCGCCAAACTGCGGCCCACCCAGCTCGTCCCGGACGCGCCGCGCAACGGCGAGCCGCGCACCGGCCTGTCGATGGGCGAGCACGCCGCGCTGACCGCCCGTGAGTGGAACGTCGGCCGCGAGGAGCAGGACGAGCTCGCGCTCGTGTCGCACCGGCACCTGGCCGCCGCCTACGAGCGGGGCTTCTTCGACGACCTGCTCACCCCGTACCTGGGCCTGACCCGCGACCAGAACCTGCGCCCGGACACCACGCTGGAGAAGCTGGCCGGGCTGAAGCCGGTCTTCGGCCGGGGCGAGGGCGCGACGATGACCGCCGGCAACTCCACCCCCCTCACCGACGGTGCGGCACTGGTCCTGCTCGCGAGCGAGGAGTGGGCGGCCGCGCACAACCTGCCGGTCCTCGCGTACTTCGAGACCGCCGAGACCGCGGCGGTGGACTTCGTCCACGGCGGCGAAGGGCTGCTCATGGCCCCCACCTACGCGGTCCCGCGGATGCTGGCCCGGGCCGGCCTGGCGCTGCAGGACTTCGACTTCTACGAGATCCACGAGGCGTTCGCATCCCAGGTGCTGGCGACCCTGAAAGCCTGGGAGGATCCGGCGTACTGCAAGGAGAAGCTGCGCCTGGACGCGCCGCTCGGCTCGATCGACCGGTCCCGGCTCAACGTCGCCGGGTCGTCGCTGGCGGCGGGCCACCCGTTCGCCGCGACCGGCGGCCGGATCGTGGCCACCCTGGCCAAGCTGCTGCACGAGAAGGGCTCGGGCCGCGGCCTGATCTCCATCTGCGCGGCCGGCGGCCAGGGCGTGACAGCGATCATGTCCGCCTCCTGACCCCGCCCCCGCCCCCGCCGTCGATCGCGTCGATCTCGGAGAGGTTGGGTCGCAAATCCCGCGAATCCATCCCGACTTCTCCTAGATCGACGAGCGATACGCTGGCCGGGTGACCGACAAGCCCGTCATCCCCGACGTCCTCGCCGCCCGCTACGCCTCCGCCGAGCTGGTCCACCTCTGGTCGCCGGAGGAGAAGGTACGCGCCGAGCGGCGCCTGTGGCTCGCGGTCCTCAAGGCGCAGCGCGACCTGGGCGTGCCCGTCCCCGACGACGTCATCCCGGCCTACGAGCGGGTGCTCGACGACGTCGATCTCGCCTCCATCGCCCGGCGCGAGCGGGTCACCCGCCACGACGTCAAGGCGCGCATCGAGGAGTTCTCCGCGCTGGCCGGGCACGAGCACATCCACAAGGGGATGACCTCGCGCGACCTCACCGAGAACGTCGAGCAGTTGCAGATCCGGGCGTCCCTTTCCCTGGTACGCGACCGGATGGTGGCCGCGCTGGCGCGGCTGGCCCGGCTGGCCACCGAGTACGGCGACCTGGTGATGGTGGGCCGCTCGCATAATGTGCCGGCCCAGGCCACCACGCTCGGCAAGCGGTTCGCCAGCGTGGCCGAAGAGCTGCTCATCGCGTACGAGCGGATCGACGACCTGCTGGCCCGGTACCCGCTGCGCGGCATCAAGGGCCCGGTCGGCACCGGTGCCGACCAGCTCGACCTGTTCGACGGCGACGCCGCCAATCTGACCGCGCTCGAAGCCCGCGTCGCCGAGCACCTGGGCTTCCGGCGGGTCCTGACCAGCGTCGGCCAGGTCTACCCGCGTTCGCTGGACTTCGACGTGCTCTCCGCCCTCGCGCAGGCGGCCGCCGGTCCGTCCAGCCTCGCGACCACGATCCGGCTGATGGTCGGCCAGGAGCTGGTCACCGAGGGGTTCAAGCCGGGCCAGGTCGGCTCCAGCGCGATGCCGCACAAGATGAACACGCGCTCCTCGGAGCGGATCAACGGGCTGGCCGTGATCGTCCGCGGCTACCTGCACATGGTCGGTGAGCTGGCGGGTGACCAGTGGAACGAGGGCGACGTCTCCTGCTCGGTGGTGCGCCGGGTCGCGCTGCCGGACGCCTTCTTCGCGGTGGACGGGCTCTTCGAGACGCTGTTGACCGTGCTCGACGAGTTCGGCGCGTACCCGGCGGTCGTGAGCCGGGAGCTGGACCGCTACCTGCCGTTCCTGGCGACCACCAGGATCCTCGTCGGGGCGGTCCGGAAAGGGGTCGGGCGGGAGGTCGCGCACGAGGCGATCAAGGAGCACGCGGTCGCGGTGGCGCTCGCGATGCGGGAGAAGGGGCAGGGCGACAACGACCTGTTCGACCGGCTGGCCGGCGACTCCCGCCTGCGGCTGAGCCGGGCGGAGATCGACGCGCTGGTAGCCGACCCGGCCGCCTTCACCGGGGCGGCGTCCGCGCAGGTCCGGGCCGTTGCCGACCGCGTGGCCGCGGTGGTGGCCCGGCACCCCGACGCCGGTACCTACACGCCCGCGCCGATCCTGTAAGGAGGGTCCTCCTCCTAACGCATGACGCGGTAAAGGGGGACCCTCCTGACGTCACACGCCGGCGGTGGACCGGATCCAGGCCCGGTTGGCCGCGACGCTGCCGTACCACTGCGCACGCCTGCCGTCCGCGGTGGAGGCCACGCCGACCTGACGACCGTTGTAGAACTGCGGGCCGCCCGAGTCGCCGCGCCAGGCGTTGCCGTTGACGCTGGTGCTGGCAATGGCCCGGCCCCCGGCCGCGTCGGTGGCGAACCCGGTCACGCGTACCGTCGCGGTCTTGAGCTGGCTCGACGGGGAGCATCCGCTGTAGCAGGTCATGCCCCAGCCGTAGATGCTGTTGGTCGAGCCCACCGGCGGATCGCCGCTGGCCAGCGGCGAGTACGAGGTGGTGATCGCGGTGCCGAGCCGGAGCAACGCGAGGTCGTTGCGGCGGGCGGTGGAGACCACCGTGGCGGAGGTGCCCGAGCCGAGGCGGACGTTGCCCACCCGGACCGACATGCTGGTCTGCAGGCAATGGGCGGCGGTGAGGACCCAGCGGTCCGCGATGATCGTGCCCGAACACGTGAAGCGGCCGCCGCCGTAGACCTGTGCGGCCCAGGGAGCGGACGTGACGGTACCGCCGCCGATGACCTTGGAGGAGACGTCGCTGGCCTGTGCGATGGAGGGGACGACGACGAGCGCTGCCGCTGCGACGGTGCCGAGCGCCGCGAGGGCGAGCCGGATTCGCATCTGAGCTCCTTCGGGGTGGCGTCCGGGGTCTTCCGGACAGTCGAGCCACGTTTGAGCGGCTGCTCTTCGCCCGCTCGACGCCGGACAGTAGCCATTCGGCCGATCCCGCGGAATATGTACGACCGCTGATGCCGCGGCCGCGAGGGTATCGACAAGGGTGGATGGAAGGTGCTCGGTTAGGGCGGTCTTGGCCGACGCGCTGCCCGCGGGCGTATCGTGAAGCCCGCAGAGGACAGCCGAAACCGGTGGTGTCAGCCGCTACGCATCGGCCCGTCCGGCAGGTGGACGCCGCCACGGGCGGTGATCGGGGTGGGTGGTGCGGCCGGTAGGCTAGGACGCTCACCTAGCTGCGCCGACAGTCAGGAGTGGTCCCGTGGCCCGCGTCGTGGTGGACGTCATGCTCAAACCCGAGATCCTCGACCCGCAGGGTCAGGCCGTCGCCGGTGCGCTGCCCCGGCTCGGGATCGACGACGTCCGTTCGGTCCGGATCGGCAAGCACATCGAGATCGAGTTCGAGGGCGAGGCGGATCTCGACCGCGCCCGCGAGATCGCCGACAAGCTGCTCGCCAACCCGGTGATCGAAGACTTCACTCTCCGTGTCGAAGAGCTCGAAGAGGTGGAGTCGTGAGCGTTCGCATCGGGGTCGTCACGTTCCCCGGCTCACTGGACGACCGGGACGCCCGTCGCGCCGTGCACCTCGCCGGCGCCGAGCCGGTGCGGCTCTGGCACGCCGACTCCGATCTGCACCGCGTCGACGCGGTGATCCTGCCCGGTGGCTTCTCCTACGGTGACTACCTGCGTTGCGGCGCCATCGCCCGGTTCTCGGCGGTGATGGAGTCGATCGTCAAGGCGGCCGGTGACGGGCTGCCCGTCCTGGGCATCTGCAACGGCTTCCAGATCCTGTGCGAGGCGCACCTGCTCCCCGGTGCGCTGACGCGCAACCAGCACCTGCACTTCCGCAACCGCGACCAGCGGCTGCGCCTGGTGTCGACCAGCAGCGTCTGGACGGCGGGCTACGAGCCCGGCCAGGAGCTGCTGATCCCGCTCAAGAGCGGCGAGGGCTGCTACGTCGCCGACGCCCGCATTCTCGATGAGCTGGAGGCGGAGGGCCGGGTGATCGCCCGCTACGTGCGCGGCAACCCCAACGGCTCGCAGCGCGACATCGCCGCGATCAGAAACGAGGCCGGCAACGTCGTCGGCATCATGCCGCACCCCGAGCACGCCGTGGAGGCGCTGACCGGGCCGTCGGTCGACGGGCTGGGCTTCTTCACCTCGGTGCTCGCACACCTCGGAGCTAACGCGTGACCGCTACGCCCAGTACCAACAGGACCTCGGTCGACTCGGACGAGGTGGCGGAGGCCGGAAGGCCGGTCGCGGCGGCCCCGGCTGCCGACGTCGCCCCGTATTACCACGACGGCCTCGACACCGTCCAGCACGCCGCGGCGACCCCCGACGAGGACCAGCCGCACGCCGAGCTGGGCCTGCGCGACGACGAATACGCCCGGATCCGCCAGATCCTCGAGCGCCGGCCGACCCAGGCCGAGCTGGCGATGTACTCGATCATGTGGAGCGAGCATTGCTCCTACAAGTCGAGCAAGGTCCACCTGCGCCAGTTCAGCGAGAAGGCGCCCCGCTCGGACCGCATGCTTGCCGGCATCGGGGAAAACGCCGGCGTCGTGCAGATCTCCGAGACCCTTGCGGTGACCTTCAAGGTCGAGTCGCACAACCACCCGAGCTTCGTCGAGCCGTACCAGGGTGCGGCGACCGGCGTGGGCGGCATCGTCCGCGACATCCTCGCCATGGGCGCCCGGCCGGTCGCGGTCATGGACCCGCTGCGCTTCGGCGCCGCCGACCACCCGGACACCAAGCGGGTCCTGCCCGGCGTCGTCGCGGGTATCGGCGGCTACGGCAACTGCCTCGGCCTGCCCAACATCGGTGGCGAGATCGTCTTCGACCCTTGCTATCAGGGCAACCCGCTGGTCAACGCGCTGTCGGTCGGGGTGCTGCCGGTCGGTCGGCTGCAGAACAAGGCCGCGGCCGGCGCCGGCAACGTGGTGATCCTGCTCGGCGCCCGCACCGGCCGCGACGGCATCGGCGGCGTCTCGGTGCTGGCGAGCGCGACCTTCGACGAGGAGAGCCAGGCCCGCCGGCCGAGCGTGCAGGTCGGCGATCCGTTCATGGAGAAACTGCTGATCGAGGCGTGCCTGGAGCTTTACGAGGCTGAGCTGGTCGTCGGCATCCAGGACCTCGGCGGTGCCGGGCTCACGTGCGCGCTCACCGAGACGGCCGCTGCCGCCGGCACCGGCATGGCGGTAGACCTCGATCTTGTGCCGCTGCGCGAGGCGTCCATGGAGCCGCACGAGGTCCTGGCCAGCGAGTCGCAGGAGCGGATGCTGCTGATCGTCGAGCCGTCCAAGGTGGACGCGGTCCTCGCGGTCGCCGCGAAGTGGGGCGTCTGGGCCACCGCGCTCGGCACGGTCACCGACACCGGTCGCCTGGTCATCACGTGGAAGGGTGAGACCGTCGTCGACGTCCCGCCCGGATCCCTCGCCGACGACGGCCCGGTATATGCCCGGCCGATGCGCGAGCCGGGTGACATGATCCTGTTGCAGGCCGACCGGGCCGAGACCCTGCCCCGGCCGAAGACCGGTGACGAGCTGCGCGAGACCGTGCTGCGCCTGGCCGCGAGCCCCAACCTGTGCGACAAGACGTGGGTCACCGAGCAGTACGACCGGTACGTCCTCGGCAACACCGTGCTGGCCCAGCCGGAGGACTCCGGGGTGCTGCGCATCGACGAGGAGACCGGGCTCGGCATCGCGCTGTCCGTGGACGGCAACGGCCGGTTCGCCCGGCTCGACCCGTACAACGGGGCGAAGCTGGCGCTCGCTGAGGCGTACCGCAACGTGGCCGTCACGGGTGCCACCCCGGTTGCGGTGACCGACTGCCTCAACTTCGGCTCGCCGGAGGACCCGGCCGTCATGTGGCAGTTCGCGGAGGCGGTCCGCGGGCTGGCCGACGGCTGCCAGGAGCTGGGCATCCCGGTCACCGGCGGCAATGTCAGCTTCTACAACCAGACCGGCGCCGCCCCGATCAACCCGACCCCGGTGGTCGGCGTGCTCGGCGTGCTGAAAAACGTGGCCGACCGGATACCGATGGGCTTCTCGGCCGATGGCGACGTGCTGATCCTGCTCGGCCAGACCCGCCCGGAGTTGTCCGGGTCGGAGTGGGCCTGGGTCGTGCACGAGCACGTCGGCGGCCGGCCGCCCAAGGTCGACCTGGCTGCCGAGCGGCTGCTCGCGCACGTCATCGCGACCGCGACCGAGCGTGGCCATCTGGGCGCGGCGCACGACCTCTCCGACGGCGGCCTCGCGCAGGCGCTGGTCGAGTCGTGCCTGCGGCACAACCTCGGCGCGACGATCTCGTTGCCCGACGAGGCCGATCCGTTCGTGGCGCTGTTCTCCGAGTCCGCGGGCCGGGCGCTGGTCGCCGTGCCGCGCGGGCACGAGAAGGCGTTCCTGGCGCTGTGCACCGAAAACGGCCTTGCCCACGCCCCGATCGGCGTGGTCGACGGGCGTCGGGGAGCCCTCGAGGTCCGCGGCCAGTTCCGGATCCCGCTCGATGAGCTGCGGAAGGCGTACTCGTCGACCCTGCCGGCCCTGTTCGGCCACGTCGTTGGCGTCTCCGGCCAGGAGGACGGGTCAGCCGTCGAGGCGGCCGCGGAGGTCGAGGCGGCCGCGGACGCCGAGGTGATCGCCCATGCCGGGGTGATCGCTCAGGCGGAGGACGCGGCACAGGCCGAGCTCGCGGCCGAGGCGCTGGTCACGGCCGACGCGGAGGCGGCGGGCACCGTCGAGCCGGGCCCCTCGATCGAGGCGGACGCCGCATCCGAGGCCGAGGCCGCGTCGGAGCGCGGGCCCGAAGCCGACCGCACGACCTGATCCGGCCCGACGTGCCGGCCGCCGTCCGCGGCTGCTGTCGGGACAGGAGCTGATCGACCGGGGGTACGCCGAAGACGTGGCCCTGGCCGTCGAGGTGGCGTCGTCGCGGGTAGTGCCGGTGCTCCGTGGCGGCGCCTTCGTCGATCTTGGACACCTAGGCGACCGGTAGCCGGCCTAGGCGTCCAAGATCTTGTCGCGAACGTCAGTCGTCGAGCCAGTCGAGGCGTTGCCGGTCAGCGCCGCGCGGCGGTGGCGGCGGCTGCTGCCCGCCCTGCTCCTGGTAGTACGGGTCGTACGCGGGCTGCTGCGGCTGCGGGTACCGCGGGTCGTAGCCGCCCTGCTGCTGACCACCGTCGTAGGGACGGGTGTGGTCCTCGTAGCCCTGGGCGCCGTTGCCGTAGCCACCGTCGGCCGAGTATCCGGCTGGCGGCGGGGCCGCGTAGCCCTGCGGCTGGCCGCCGTACTGGCCACCGCCCTGGCCGTATGCCGGCGGCGGGCCGCCGTAGGCCTGGGTCGCCTCCTGCGGGTGGTACCCGGCGGGTGGCTGGGCTCCGTAGCCCTGCTGGCCGTAGCCCGCACCACCCGGCTGCCCGTAGCCGGCACCTGCCGGCGAGTAGGCGGTCGGCGGCCCGGCGTAGCCGTTGCCGGCCGCGGGCTGGTAGCCGCCCGGACTGGCGGGGTAGGCAGCGTACGGGTCCGGATACTCGTCCTCCGGTCGCTGCGGGCGCAGGATCGTGGTGGCGTCGGAGGCGCCGGGCATGCCCATCGCCGCCGTGCCGGCCATTCCAGGGCCGGCGACCATCGTCGCATCGCCGGCACCCGGCGCGCCCGCCTGGTACACGCCCCGGCTGCCCGGCGCCATCGGGCCGGTGGGCGGGCCGTTGCCGTCGCCGTCGCCGTCCTCGTCGTCGTTCTTCCTGCGGTTGATCAGCATCATCACCAGCACGCCGACGCCGAGGAGCACGAGGAGGCCGGCGAGGGCGACGATCACCCAGGACATCCCGCTCGAGCTGTTCTCGCTGGCCTTGGTCGGCGCGCCCTGGTTCTGCGCGGTAGCCTCGGCGGGCGTCTGCTGCGGCTCCGCGGTGGGCAGCGCCTGGGCATCGGCCGACGCGCTCGCGTTGGCGGCCAGCTTCAACTTGATGGGCGGGGCGGTGGCCGGCTGGCCGGCGCGACCCTCCACCTGGGAGGTGCCGGTGTCGTAACCGGTCTTGCGCGCGCCGACCTGGATGGTGCCCGGCATGATCGGCTTGTCCGGACGGGCTTTGAAGATGAAAGCTCCCCGGTCGTCGGTCGCGGTCTGGCACGGCGCTTTGCTCGGTGCGCACGCGCCACCGTCGACGAGGACGACCAGCGCGTTGCTGATCGGCTGGTTGCTGGTGGCGTCCCGGACGACGCCGGTCACCTGCGGCACGGTGGGCGCCTGGTCGGGCCCCTTGAGGACCGCGTCGAAGTCGGCGCTGTCGCTGCCGTCGAACGACGAGACCTGCACCTTGCCGTGCTCGGTCCTGGTCTGTCCGGCCTCGATGTTGCCCGGCGCGGTGACCGTGAAGCTGATCTGCTTGGTTTCGTCGCCGGCGGTGGCTTCGAAGGTGAAGTTGCACTGCGCGCCGCTGCCACTGCACCCCTTGGGGTCGCCGACGGTGAAGCCGTTGCCGAGGCCGGTCACCGCGACCTGCACCGGGCCACCCGTCTTGCCCCTGGTGACCTTGATGTTCAGCGTCTGCGTGCCGCCCGGCGTGAACTGGATGGGCGAAATCACCGCGACGCTGATTCTGTCCGCCGCGTACGCGGGTGTCGCGACCGCGAGCGTGCCTGTCATGAGGCTGGCCACCGCCGCTCCGGCCCACAGTGCCGTCCTCCGGTGCGTCGTCACCTGCTCAGCCCTCCGGTCCCTACGCGGCCGAACGTCATGTGGAGCCCTTCCCCCGCCGTGGCGGTATGCCGTGCCGCTCGACGATGTTCCCCGTTGCATGCTGCGCCAGCAGCAAACTATGCCCTGTCAAGGTGGCGGCGCGAAAGGCAGGCTCTGTTGCCATCCTGCTACACGTGGTCGTATCGTCCCGACGTGTCCGGTGAGCCCCCCTATTCCCAGGCTGTTTCGGCCGTCGTCGATGCGCTGGAGACGGGCGTCACCCCGGACCGCGCGGCGGTGCGCGATGCCGTCCGCGCAACACTTTCCGCGCTCGCTGCCAAAGTTCCTGGCCGTTCGGTGGAGGTGCGGGTTCCGCCGTATGGTGCAATTCAGTGCGTCGATGGTCCACGTCACACGCGCGGAACACCGCCCAATACGGTGGAAATGGACCCGATCACCTGGCTTGAGCTGGCGCTCGGTCGCGTGAGCTGGGAGAACGCCATCGTTGCTGGTCGGGTCCGTGCCAGTGGCATAAGGGCTGATTTATCCAACTTTCTTCCCTTGTAACAGCTTGGAAACTCGGGCAGACTGCTACGGCAGGCGCCGGACTCGTGGCGGTGGGTTGCAGTCTGCAACTCGCGTACACTGGTGGTCCGCGACGACGACCAGCTTGTGCGCGGCGTCAACGCCCCCCGACGGCCAAGGCGACTTTCAGGAGCGGCAGCGTGCCCCGAGGCGACGGTCGGTTGAGCCACGACCTCAACCCCCAACAGCCCGGTCCGCAAGACGAGTGTGGCGTCTTCGGCGTGTGGGCCCCCGGCGAGGAAGTCGCCAAGCTCACCTACTTCGGTCTCTACGCACTGCAGCACCGCGGCCAGGAGGCGGCGGGCATCGCGGTGTCCGATGGGTCGGGCGTGGTGGTCTACAAGGACCTCGGCCTGGTGGCCCAGGTGTTCGACGAGCCGACGCTCGCCAGCCTGCGCGGCCACATCGCGATCGGCCACGCCCGCTACTCCACGACCGGCGCGTCCAACTGGGAAAACGCCCAGCCGACGCTGCGCTCCACGGCGCCGCGCGGCGGGGTCGGCGAAGACCGCCCGGCCGGCACCACCATCGCGCTTGCCCATAACGGCAACCTGGTCAACACCGCCGAGCTGGCCCGCCGGGTGGCCGAGCTGGGGCTCACCGACGCGACCACATCTTCGGACACCGCCCTCGTGACGGCGCTGCTCGTCGCCCGCCCCGACATCTCCGTCGAGGCCGCGGCGATGGAGGTCCTGCCCACCCTGCGAGGTGCGTTCAGCTTCGTCTTCATGGACGAGGACACGCTCTACGCCGCACGCGACGCCCAGGGGGTACGCCCGTTGGTGCTGGGCCGGTTGGAGCGCGGCTGGGTGGTCGCGAGCGAGACCGCGGCGCTCGACATGGTCGGCGCCAGCGTGGTGCGCGAGATCGAGCCGGGCGAGCTGCTCGCCATCGACGAGCACGGGCTG
>WNFX01000003.1_pt1 | contig 137871 bp, 115 predicted proteins | sample 5400111 | NCBI WGS metagenome assembly WNFX01 (sample SAMN13153363, study PRJNA577476) | soil metagenome | isolation source: 40 cm soil or saprolite under grassland replicate 1 | place: USA:California | collected 2016-06-15
GGCCTGGCGATCCGGGCGGGGCTTGCGGTTCGGGCGGGGCTTGCGGTTCGCCGGAAGGTGCCGTACCAGGCCCGGCGGGCTGCGGCTGCGTATAGGTCATCGTCGCGCGCGGGCTGGTGGACGAATCAGGGCCGGCCTGCCGCGGCAAGGGCGGCAGCATCCCGGACGGCTGGGCCGGCTGGAGCGCGGGGGCCGCCGCCTGCTGCTCGGGCTGAGCGGATGGGTAGCCAGGCAGAGCGGCGGGCTGGTAGCCGGGTGTCGGCATGCCAGCAACTGGGCCGGCGTACCAGGGCCGGGCTGCCGCTGGCGTGCCGAGCCTGGCTTGCTCGCGTTGCCTGCGCACAGCCAGCACCGCGCGCAGGTAGTCCTGCGGCGGCGTGCCGGCCGGCGGCGGCGGGCTGACCTGGCCGGCCATCGACGTCGCCAGCTGCCAGCCGAGCTGCTCCCTGGCGGCGGGCCGCAGCTCGCCCAGGCGCCGCAGGTAGCCGCTCGCGGCGGCGGCGGTCTGATCGGACAGCCTGGACAGCTCAAGGACCTGCGCCCAGCCGGCCAGCGCCGGCGGCACGGCGGCCATGCCAGCCGCCAGGTCCGGCCGCCTGGGGACCCGTTCGGAGATGACGAATGTTCCGGCGATCAGATCGCCGAGGCGCTTCCCTCTGGCGGAGACCATTGCCGTGATCAGCCCGGCAGGCATCCCGAAGAGGGCCACGACCGGGTCCCATACCTCGACGAACGCCAGGCTGAGCGCCCGCAGCAGAGCCTGGCGGAACCGCACCGGGCTGCCGTCGTCACTGACGACCCGCAGTCCGAGTGCCATCTTGCCCGGCGTCCTGCCCCTGGTGACGGTCTCGAAGATGGTCGGATAGCCGATCACGATCACGGCATAGCAGACGCTCGAGACCGCGCTCAGGGCGGCGAGATCGAGTTGCGGCCCCAGCCCGAAGGAGACGGCAAGCAACACGGTTACGATCGCGGCGATCTGGATCGCCATGTCGAGCGCCAGGGCCAGCATCCGGCTGGGGAACCTGGCGACGGCCAGGTCGAGCACGACGGCCTCGCCGGTCACCACCTCGGCCATGCTGAACTTCCCGTCCGCCCGCACCGTCCGGTCACGATCAGGCCCAGCCTATCCAGCCCGTCGCCAGGTAATCTCCCCATGTGGATCTGGACGTCTTCGTCGCCGCCCACCGTGCCGAGTGGTCAAGGCTGGATGCGCTCGTCAGGGGCCGCCGCCGGCTCTCCGGCGCTGAGGTCGACGAGCTCGTCGGGCTGTACCAGCGGGTCATGACGCACCTGTCGGTGCTGCAGGCGACCGGCCTGGACCAGGCGCTGGCCGCTCGCCTGTCCAGCCAGCTGGCCAGGGCGCGGGCCGCGATCAGCGGCGCGCACTCGTCGACCTGGCGGTCGCTCGGCAGGTTCGCCGCCGTCTCATTCCCTGCGGCGGCGTACCGGGTCCGGTGGTGGTGGCTGGGCAGCGCGGCCGGCTCGATCCTGGTCGCCGTCCTGCTCGGCTGGTGGGTCGCCAGATCGCCGTCGGTGCAGGCCAGCCTGCTGCCGAAGTCGCAGGCGGCCAACCTGGTAAGGCACCAGTTCAGCGGCTACTACAGCCAGTACGCCGCCCAGTCGTTCGCGGCCAAGGTGTGGACCAACAACGCCCTGGTCGCGGCGTCCGCGGTGATCACCGGCATCCTGCTCGGCCTGCCGGTGATCTTCGCACTGTTCGAGAACGCCGTGAACGGCGGGATCGTCGGCGGCCTGATGACCGCGCACGGCCGCGCGGCGGAGTTCTGGGGCCTGATACTCCCGCACGGCATGCTGGAGCTGACCGCCGTGTTCCTCGCCGCTGGCGCGGGACTGCGGCTGGGCTGGACGGTGATCGACCCAGGGCCGCTGCCCAGGCCGCGGGCGATCGGCGAGGCCGGGCGTGTGCTGGTGACGATCGCGCTGGGCCTGATCGTCGTGCTGGCGGTTTCCGGCGCGATCGAGGCGTTCGTTACGCCGTCACCGCTGCGTACCTGGGCTCGGATCGGGATCGGCGCGGCGGCCGAGGCGGCGTTCCTCGGCTACCTGCTCGTGTTCGGCCGGCGTGCCGTCGCCGCAGGGGAGTCAGGTGACATCGCTGAGGCACCGGATGTGCTGCCGGTCTCCGGCTGAGCGCCAGCGGCGTCACAGCCGGCCCGCCGCCTTCAGCCGGAGATAGGCGTCGGCCAGCGCGGGAGGCAGCCGCTCGGGCGGCGCGTCCACGATCTCCACCGCGTGCCGCCGCAGCAGCGCGCCGGCGTGCGCTCGCCCGGCCCGCGCCCGCTCGGCCGAGGCCGCGTCATACACGCCGGTCAGGTCGCCGCGCTCGGCGGCCATCTCGGCCAGCCGGGGATCGGCGACCGCCGCGACGAGCAGCTGATGCCGCGAGGACAGCAGCTGAACCCTGGGCAGCAGCCCCTGCTCGATCGCGGCCGGATTCAGGTCCGTAAGCAGCACGACCAGGCAGCGCTGCCGCGCGATCCCCAGCACCGCGCTGGCCATCAGCCCGATATCGGACTCGGTCAGGTCGGCCTCAAGCACCGCCATCGCGCTGGTGAACGCGGCCAGCACGTCCAGCCGGCTGGCCCCGACCACCCTGGCGCGGACCCGGCGGTCGACGGCGAGCAGGTCGACCCGGTCGCCGGCCCGAACAGCGAGCGCCGCGAGCAGCAGAGCGGCGTCCATCGACGCGTCCAGCCTCGGCACGCCGCTGACCCGGCCGGCCGAGGTCCGGCCCGTGTCAAGCACGATGATGATCCGCCGGTCCCGTTCCGGCCGCCAGGTACGGACCAGCACGTCCGCGCGCCTGGCTGAGGATCGCCAGTCGATCGAGCGGACGTCATCACCGAGCACGTAGGGACGCAGCGAGTCGAACTCGCTGCCCTGGCCGCGGATCAGTGACCTGTGCTGGCCGTCAAGCTCGCGCAGCATGGCCAGCTTCTCCGGCAGGTGCTTGCGGCTGCCGAACGGCGGCAGCACCCGGACCGTCCACGGCGCCGCCAGGCTGCGCTGCCTGCCAGCCAGGCCCAGCGGGCCGATCGAGCGGACGGTGACGCTGCCGGCGGCGACATCGCCCCGGCGCTGCGGCGCCAGCCGGGTGCTGAGGCTGACCGATCCGCCCGGCACAACGGTCAGACGCGCCCGCGGTGGCTGCGCGCATGCGCTGGGCTGCCAGGCATCCCTGACCAGCCCGCGAAGCGTCCTGCTGCCGCCATTGGACACGACGAGCCGCGTCGAGCCTGCCTGGCCGAGATGGATTCTGGCGTCTCCCGACCGGCGGATCGTGAGCTGCCTGACGCTGGCGGCCAGCAGCAGGTCAGCGGCCAGCGCCGCCGCGATCAGCATGTTCACGATCAGCACCGCCGCGCCGGTTCTGCTGGCCAGCACCGCCAGGCTGCCGAGCAGCGCGGTCAGCGCGGCGCGGCCGGTCAGGGCCACCGATCGCCCTTGGCAAGGCGGTGCGCGGCGAGCCCGGCGCTTGGCTGCCCGCTGCCGGGTCTCACCTAGGCACCGGAACCGACGCCAGCACGCCCTGCAAGATGCCGTCCGGCGTCGCCCCGTCGAGTTCCGCCTCGGGTCGCAGCTGTATCCGGTGCCGGAACGTGGGGCCCGCCAGCGCCTTGACATCGTCCGGCGTGACGTAGTCCCTGCCGGACAGCCAGGCCCAGGCACGGCTGGTCGCCAGCAAGGCGGTGGCGCCGCGCGGTGACACCCCGAGCTGAAGCGACGGCGACTGCCTGCTGGCCCGGCAGATGTCCACGATGTACCCGGTGACCTCGGCCGTGACGTGAACTCGCCGGGCCGCCTGCCTGGCGAGGGCGAGTTCGGTCGGCCCGGCCACCCGGCGGATCCCGGCCGCACCGAGATCGCGCGGGTCGAAGCCAGCGGCATGCCGGTCGAGTATGGACACCTCCTCGGCGCGCTCGGGCAGCGGGACGGTCAGCTTGAGCAGGAACCTGTCCAGCTGAGCCTCGGGGAGCGGGTAGGTGCCCTCGTACTCCACCGGATTCTGGGTCGCTGCCACTAGGAAAGGCGCGGGCAGCGGACGCGGCCGGCCGTCCACAGAGACCTGGCGCTCCTCCATCGCCTCGAGCAGCGCCGCCTGAGTCTTGGGCGGCGTCCTGTTGATCTCATCTGCCAGCAGCAGGTTGGTGAAGACCGGGCCCTCCCTGAACTCGAACTGCGCCGTCCTGGCGTCGTAGATCAGCGATCCGGTGACATCGCCTGGCATCAGGTCAGGAGTGAACTGCAGCCGCCTGCCATCCAGCGACAACGCGCTGGCAAGGGCGCGCACCAGCAGCGTCTTGGCGACCCCGGGAACGCCCTCAAGCAGCACATGGCCCTCGCACAGCAGGGCGATAAGCAGCCCGGTTACCGCGGAGTGCTGGCCGACGACGGCCTTGGCGACCTCGTCCCTGACGGCGGCGAGCGCCGCCCTGGGTTCCGTATCGCCTGGCGGGCCTGGTGTGACAGCGGCCCCTTCGGTGCCTGCCTGCGCCAGTTGGTCGGCGTTCACGACCCGCGCACCTGCCTTTCCAGTTCGTCAAGGTCCGCAGCCAGCGCGACGAGTGCGGCGTCGCTGGCGGGCGGCGGCCCGTAGAGCCTGCGGGCGATCTCTTGCCCGGCGATCGCTGAGCGGCCGCCCAGTGCCGCGGTGACCGCGTCCTGCGGCGCGTCACGGACCAGCCCGAGCGCCGGGAGCACGCGCGCGAGCAGCGCATCGCGCAGCGCCGCGGCGGCCCGGTCCCTGGCCCGGCGTGCTTGGTACAGCCTGGCATGTCCCTGCACCGTCTCGGACGCGCGGACCACCACAGGCAGCCGTTCTGGCACCAGCGCGCCGAGACGGCGGGACCGCCACAGCGCAGCGAGTACGACCGCGACGCCCAGCTGGAGCGCGACCAGGTAAGCACCGGCCGGGATGAGGCTGAACACGGAGGCCGGGCGGCCGGCTGGCGCGCTGCCCGCCGCGCCAGGCGGCGGGGTCAGCCAGATGACCCGGTGCCTGCCGCTGAGCAGGTTGATCGCCAGCGCGGCGTTGCCGCGCCCGGCAAGGGATTCGTTCGCCAGCGGTGCGCCGCTGCCCAGGATGATGACCGCCCTCCCGGCGATGGAGTACCGGACCAGCGACGGGTGGCCGCCGACCGGGTAGCAGCCGACCGTTCCCGCCGGGGCACGGGAGATGTCGTAGCTGATCCCGCCGACGGCGGCATCGCCGGCCAGCCGGGCCGCGCCGAGCGGGCAGCGCGGCAGCAGGACATCCACGGCGGACGTGCCAGCGGCCAGCCGGATCGCCGGTGCGACCGCGGCCAGTGCGTGCCTGCCAGGTCCGACCAGCATGATGTCCGCTGGCGCGGCCGCGAGCCTGGTGAGCGCGGCCGCGGCCAGCGCGTCGGGGTTGGTGATGACCACGGTCGCGTCTCCCTGCCGGGCAGCGGCAAGCGCCGCTGGCGCGCTGTAACTGCTGACCACCGGATGGCCGCGGGCGGCGAGGATGTCGGCGAGCGCATGGCTGCCGAACTGGTCCGTGCCGGCCGGGTCAAGGTAACCGGCCGGCCCGGCCACCGGCTTCAGCATCGCCACGGCCACGCCGCCGAGCAGCACCAACGCCGCGATCAGCAGCGAGCCGCGCCACCTGCGCCAGGCGGTCACCGGCCCGCGTGACCCAGCCTCGGCGAGCACGCTGGTCATGGGCCTGCTCGCGATCCGCCGGGCAGCAGGGCGGGCGCCGCCGCGCGGGCCGGCCGCGCCGCGCGGAGTTCGGCGTCGAGGTGGCTGACCCGCAGGTAGCCGGGCTGGGTGCCGGGCCGGTCGCCGTATCGCACGTCCTCGAACAGGCGCATGACCGCGCGCAACTCGGCAGCGCTGGCCGGCAGCTCGGCCGCCGCCTCCTCGCCGAGCTCGTGCGCGGTCCGGCCCGGCCTGGCCGGCACGATGCCGCGTTCGGAAAGCCCGGCGGCGATCGCGCGCACCCGCTCGACGATCGCCGCCGAGTAGTCGCCGGCCTCCGCGAGCTCGCGGGCGGCCCGCCGGTAATCGGCCGCGTCGCGCGCCTTGCCAGGAAGCACCGCTGAGCTGGCTGACTTGCGGGCGCGAGCCGGCCGGACCCAGAACAGCACCGCGGTGATCACCAGTACCAGCGCGATCGTCAGGGCGACCGCTGACCACCAGCCGCCAGGTACCGCCAGGCTGGCATCGTGGTACAGGCGCGCCAGCCAGCGGGCGATTCGCTCGGCGACGCTCGGCTGGTAGATCGATTTCGACAGCTCGCGCCTGGCGAGTTCCCGCGCCGCCTGCCGGCCGATCAAGCCCTCGCCAGGAGCTGGCACGACGATCGGGCTCCCGGAGGCTGCCAGGCCGGCCGCGGCCGGCCAGAGCGCGCGCATGAGCGGCGGCCGTCAGGAAGCCGGCGGCGAGCCGGGAGCACCGCCGGCCTGGCCGCCAGGGCCGGGGAACGGCGCCTGCGACGGATGCCAGACGGCCGCTAGCTCATCGCCGGAGAGCTGCTGATTCTGCGCCGCGTTCTGAAGCACCAGGTCCAGGCCCTCCCTGCGCATCCGCAGGTCGATGTAGAGCAGCACGGTCACTCCGGCGCTGATCGGCCTGGTGATCGAGCCGGCCACGATGCTGCCGATGGCGCCGATGATCAGCGAGCCCACCGTCGCGCCCGCCGCGAGCCCGGCCAGCCCGAACGGGCTTGACGTGCCCGCGTGGCCGGCCGCGTTGACGATCGCGCTGATGATGGCGAATGGGATCCGCAGGATCGCGCCGGCCACCAGGACTATGAGCCCGGTGAGCAGGTAGATGCCGAACATCCGCAGCACGCTGCCCTTGACCAGCTGCCAGGACCTGGTGATCGCGACCCAGGGCCCGAGCTGCTCGAGTACCACGGCTGGTGCCGTAAGGCTCAGCCTGACCTGGAACCAGATGCCGGCGACGATCGCCGCGATTCCGCCAAGCACGCCGATCAGGATTGCAAGCGGCGCCAGATGCGCCAGCACGAGCAGCACGATGATCGCAGCCAGCACCCCTCCGACCACGATGATCGCGCCCAGCGTGATCACGAAGAGCAGCGCGGCCGCCGCGAGCATGGTCGGCACCCGGCCGAGCTGCCAGGCCTCGTTCAGCGTGATCGTGCGGCCGAGCACGCTCCGGCCGATAGCGGCGGTGAGCAGGCCGGTCATGATGTTCTGGGCCAGGAAGGACAGCAGGAAGGTCAAGAAGACCAGCGGCAGCGCGATGGTGACGAACCTGATGCCCAGGTGCGCGGCCTGGGACGAGGTCAGGGACTGGCCTGGCGAGGGCAGGCTCACCGTGCTGAACACGGCCCTGGTGATCAGGGTGAGCGTGGTAGCGATGATCCCGTAGCTGGTCAGCACGATCGCGGCGAGGCCGAGGGTGGCCGCGGGATTGCGGCGGATGACGGTAAAGGCGCCGCTCAATATGTCGCCAACGCCGAGCGGCCGCAGCGGCACGCCGCCTGGCGCGGGGGCTCCGGCGCCCCGGCCGCCCCCCTGGCCGTACTGCCCGTAACCGCCCTGGCTGTACTGCCCGTAGCCCGGCTGGCCGTAGCCCGGCTGGCCGTAGCCCGGCTGGCCGTAGCCCGGCTGGCCGTAGCCCGGCTGGCCGTAGCCCGGCTGGCCGTAGCCCGGCTGGCCGTGACCAGGCTCGCCCTGGTCGTCCCAGGGCGGTATGTCGGTCATTGTTTCTCCTGATCGTCCGGCGCGCTGAGGTGGCGTGGACGAAGCGGCGCTGGCGGCACCAGCGGCTTGCGCCCATAGTCGCACAAAGCACCATGAGATGTGATGCGTCAGGGTCGTATGAGGCCGCCGTCTCCCGCACACTCTAGGAATGACCATCATGGCGCTGCGCTGGCTTGACCCGCCAGCAGGACCGGCCATCGGGCTGGTGGACCAGACCAGGCTGCCGGCCATCGAGAACGAGGTGATCTGCCGGGACGTGCCCGCGCTGGTCGACGCGATCCGCCGGCTGGTAGTCCGCGGCGCGCCGCTCCTCGGCATCGCCGGAGCATACGGCGTCGCCCTGGCCGCGGCACGAGGAGAAGACGTGCCAGCGGCCGCGGCCGCACTCGAAGGGGCCAGGCCGACCGCGGTCAACCTCAGCTGGGGGGCCAGGCGAGCGCTGAGCGCTTTCGCCAGTGCCGCGTCAGACCCGGACCCGCGGGCGCGCAGAGACGCCCCAGCTGCCGCGCTCGCCGAGGCCAGGTCGATCGCGGCCGACGATGCCCGCGCCTGCGACGAGATGGCCGCTCACGGCCTCACGCTGGTGCCAGAAGACGCCAGGATCCTGACGCACTGCAATACAGGCTCGCTGGTCACGGCTGGGGCCGGAACGGCGTTCGGCCTGGCCCTGGCCGCGCACCGGGCCGGGCGGCTGGCGATGCTCTGGGTGGATGAGACCAGGCCGCTGCTGCAGGGCGCGCGGCTGACCGCCTACGAGGCGACCCGCTACGATATGCCGCACAAGGTACTCGCGGATTCGGCTGCTGCCTCGCTAATGGCCGCCGGCGAAGTCGACCTGGTCGCGGTCGGCGCGGACCGGATCGCGGCCGACGGCAGCGTGGCGAACAAGGTGGGCACGTACTCCCTCGCGGTGCTCGCCAGGTACCATGATGTCCCGTTCGTAGTGGTAGCACCGGTTTCGACCATCGACTTCGGCACCGCCGACGGGTCGGCGATCGTGGTCGAGCACCGCCCCGAGCATGAGGTCACCCACGTGGCCGGGCAGCCGATCGCGCCGGCCGGCAGCGCGGCCTTCAACCCGGCGTTCGACGTGACACCGCCAGGGCTGGTGACGGCCATCATCACCGAGCGCGGCGTCATCCAGCCAGTTACAGCGGGTAATCTGCGAACTCTGGGTGCGGGGACGTAGTCCGTGCGGCTTCCGCGCCGCCTTGTCCGTGGAACGATAGGGGCTATGAAAGGTCGCGTACTGGTCGTCGATGATGACGCCGCTCTCGCCGAGATGCTGGGAATCGTCCTGCGCGGCGAGGGATTCGAGCCGACATTCGTGGCCGACGGGGATAAGGCGCTCGAGGCATTCAGGGAGACCAAGCCGGATCTCATCCTGCTTGACCTGATGCTGCCCGGCCTGGACGGCATCGACGTGTGCCGCCAGATCCGGGCGGAGTCCGGCGTGCCGATCGTCATGCTGACCGCCAAGAGCGACACCGTCGATGTGGTGCTCGGGCTCGAGTCAGGCGCCGACGATTACATCGTCAAGCCTTTCCAGGCCAAGGTGCTGATCGCACGGGTTCGCGCCAGGCTGCGCAGGACCGATGATCCGGCCCCGGAGATGCTCAGCATCGGCGAGGTGACCATCGACGTGGCCGGCCACTCGGTTAAGCGGGCCGGCCAGCCGATCAGCCTGACGCCGCTGGAGTTTGACTTGCTCGTCGCGCTCGCCCGCAAGCCGCGGCAGGTGTTCACCAGGGAGGTGCTGCTCGAGCAGGTATGGGGCTACCGGCACGCCGCTGACACCCGCCTGGTCAATGTGCATGTGCAGCGCCTGCGAGCGAAGATAGAACGGGACCCTGAGCGGCCTGACATCGTCGTCACCGTCCGCGGGGTGGGCTATAAGGCGGGGCCGGGCTGATCACCGCGGGCCGGTCCCGGCTGTACCCGGCACGCTGGCCGGCGGTGTTGAGCCCGGCCGGCGGCTCGTCGTACGGAGTGAGGCCATGACAGTCTCGGCGGCCGGCAGCGAAAACGGCCAGTCACCGAACCTTGGGCAGCCGGCCGGCGGGGGCCAGGTCAGGTACCGCGGCTCACGCGGCGCCACGGCCTGGCTCGCCCCGGTGGCGCGCACGCTGGCGGCCGCCGCGGTGCAGGTCGCCTCCAGGCTGGTCGCGCTGCTGAAGCAGTTCAGGCGCAGCTGGCGCAGTTCGCTGCAGCTGCGGGTGGTGAGCACGACGCTGGTCGTGTCCGCCGCGGTGGTTTCGGTACTTGGATTCTTCCTGATGCAGCAGATCAGGCAGAACCTGCTGCTGAACGCGGAGATCTCGGCCCAGACGCAGGCCGGCGACGGGCTGTCCTGGGCCCAGGCCGAGCCCGGCATCTTCCTGCCGCCGAGCAGTCATACCCGCCAGCTGATGTACGCGATCGTGAGCAGCCTGCAGGCCAGCGATGTGAACCCGAGCGCCGAATACGGCATCGCCGTCGTCCTGCCGCCGCCTGAGGACGGCCTGAAGGTCTTCAGCTCCGGCTACGGCATCAACCTGTGGCCGCCATCGCTGCCCCGGTCGCTCGTTCACGAGATCAGCGTCAACCGCGGCATGAGCCCGGTGCTTGAATCGGTGAGCCTGCCCATGCAGCGCGGCGGCCCGCCAGTGCCCGGCCTGCTGTACGCGGCTCCGTTCGGCGGCTATTTCCAGCTGTACTACTTCTTCCCGCTGACGCAGCCGCAGCAGACCCTGGTGCTGGTACAGCGCACGCTGGCGCTGGTCGGGTTCGCGCTGGTGTTCCTGCTGGCCGGCATCGCCTGGATCGTGACCCGATGGGTGGTGATCCCGGTGGCGACCGCGGCGCGAGGCGCGCAGCTGCTGTCCACGGGGAACCTGGACGAACGGCTGGACGTCCGCGGCACCGACGAAGTGGCCGCGCTGGCAACCTCGTTCAACGAGATGGCGGCCGGCCTGCAGCAGAAGATGCGCGAGCTCGAGGGCTTGTCCCAGGTGCAGCGCCAGTTCGTCTCCGATGTGTCACACGAGCTGCGCACCCCGCTGACCACGATCAGGATGGCGGCCGACCTGCTGTACGAGACCAGGAGCCAGCTGGAGACCTCGGCGGCGCGGTCGGCCGAGCTGCTGCAGAGCCAGCTGGGCCGATTCGAGTCACTGCTGGCCGATCTGCTGGAGATCAGCAGGTACGACGCCAACGCGGCGACGCTCGACGCCGAGCTTGCTGATGCCTGCGACCTGGTCAGGCAGGCTGCCGATGTCGCGCAGCACCTGGCCGAGCGGCGCGGTGCCAGGATCGAGTTCCGGCTGCCCGCAGAGCCGTGCATGGCCGAGGTGGACCGGCGGCGGGTCGAGCGGATACTGCGGAACCTGCTGGTGAACGCCGTGGAGCACGGTGAAGGCAGGGAGGCTGTCGTGACCGTCGCCGCCGACCGGGACGCGGTGGCGGTGACGGTGCGGGACCACGGGGTCGGGCTGGCGCCAGGCGAGGATCAGCTGGTCTTCGACCGGTTCTGGCGGGCCGATCCGGCCAGGGCCAGGACCACTGGCGGTACCGGCCTCGGCCTGGCGATCGCGCTGGAGGATGCCAGGCTGCACGGCGGCTGGCTTGAGGCGTGGGGTGAGCCTGGCCGCGGCTCGGTCTTCCGGCTGACGCTGCCCAGGCTGGCCGGATCCGTGCTGGCAGGCTCGCCGCTGCCGCTGCTGCCCGATCCGGCCGATCTTGACGGCAAGGCGCAGCCCGCGGGCACGGCGGCCAGGGCAGCGCCGGCGGCCGCCGCGATGACGACCGCCAGGGACGGATCATGACCGGGCGCGGTCGCGGCTGCCGCCGGGCGGCCGCGGCGGTCGGCCTGCTGTGCGTGGTCACCGCCCTCGGTGCCTGCGCCACGCTGCCGCCCGCCGGGCTGGTGCACCTGGGCACGCTCCCAGGGGCCACCGGGCCGGCCCAGCAGGGCGTGGTGCAATTCGTCCCGGTGGAACCAAACCCTGGCTGGCAGCCGACAGACATCGTGCACGGGTTCCTGATCGCGAGCTCCGCGTTCACCAACGACCCGGCGGTCGCCCGCGAGTACCTGGCACCCGGCTACCGCAGCACCTGGCGGCCTGGCTGGGCGGCGACCGTCGTGGACGCCTCGCCGCTGATCACCAACGGCTCGCCGGTTCCGCCGCATCTGAACGGCGAGACGAACAGCACGGCCGTGGTCAGCCTGGAAAGCCAGAGTGTGGCCACGTTGTCCACCGCCGGACGGTTCCAGGCCGGCCAGTACCTGCTGTCCACCGGCCCGAAGGCGTTCTCGTTCGGCCTGATCCTGACCTCGCAGGGCTGGCGGATCGACAAGCTCCCCTCGCCGACGATCCTGATGCTCACCAAGCCCGACTTCCTGCGCGACTACGAGCCGCGCAACCTGTACTTCGTGGCGGCCAGCGCACTGGCGAACGTGCTGGTCCCCGACCCGGTGTTCATACCGCAGCAGCTCGGCGCCGAGGACGCGGCCACCGGGCTCGTCAACGGCCTGCTCTGGCAGCGCAGGCAGCACCGGCAGCAGCCGGGCACCCCGACCGGCTGGCTGGCGGGCGCCGCCACCACCGCTTTCCCCCCGGGCACCAAGCTGCTCGGCGTGGTCCAGGTCACCGGCAGCCAGGCCACCGTGGACCTGGGCGGCAACGCGGCAAAGGCGAGCCAGGCACAGTGGCGGCAGATGGCGGCCCAGCTGGTCTGGAGCCTGACGAGCTCGTCCTACGGGACGCCGACCGCGATCCGGTCTGTGGTGATCCAGCTCAACCACAGAAACTGGCGGCCGCCGCACGGCCAGACGCTGCAGCTATTCAAGGACTATCAGGGCTGGGTGCCGGCGATGCCGAGCATGCCGGTCTACTTCCAGCACGCGGTCAGCGGTGCCGCGCCCGATATTCGGGTCATCCAGCCGGGCCTGCCGGCCTCGGGCGCGGTGACCCTGCCCGCGGGCCTCGGCCGCGGGCCGTTCAGCGCGCTCGCCATCTCGCCGGGCCCGGCGGCCGCCGAGGTCCTGGCCGGCTGCCGCGGCAAGACGGTATACCTCACCAGGCTGGTGCACGGCAGCCTGGTGCAGACGCAGACCCTGCCGGCCAATTGCACCTCGCTGAGCTGGGACGGGCGGGGCAATCTGTGGGTCACGACGAGCAACGGCCCGTTCATCCTGCCGCCCGCAAGCGTCGGCGGGGTCAGGCAGATCCTTCCGGTATCCGCGCCGCCAGCGCTGCTGCCGCCAGGCACCCTCAGCGCGCTGCGGCTCGCCCCTGACGGCGTCCGGGCCGCCATGATCGTGACCACCAGGACAGCGACCAGGGTGATGGTCGCTGCGATCAGCCAGCACGCGGGCACCGACTATCTGGCGCCGAGCACAGCGACGGCCATCGTGGGCTCCGATATCCGCGGCCGCCCGGTTGCGCTGAGCTGGTGGGACTCCGATCACCTGCTGGTGCTCGCCCAGCTCAGAGGCGGTGCGTCGCAGTTGTATGAGGTGCCGCTGAACGGCGGGGTCTCGGCACCGCGGGTGACGCCCGCCGGGGCAACGTCGGTCACCGTCAGCGGAACCGACGTGGTGGTTGGCTCGGCGGGCCGCCGCGCTGCGCCGCTGGGCCGGATCTGGCGGATGTCCGGCCTGAACGGGTCGTGGCACCTTGTCACCGATGGCAGCTCCCCGGTGGTTCCAGGCTGACACGGCAACGCCGGCCGATGGTGCCCGGTACCGGCTGGGGGCGGCCGCAAGCCGGCCAGGCAGTTATGGACCTGCCGAATATCACCCGTGACAAAGGTCCCGAATGTCGGGGGACCCTGCACCTGACATCTGACTCCGGCAGGACTAGCGTCGGTGTCATGGCACCCGTCCGGGTCCGTGGTTGCGCTGGGACGTCCGCTTCGCTATCGGAGCGGGCCGACCGGCTAGCCGATGCCAGCCGCAGGCGAAACGGCCCACGTAAGGCGACTTATCGTCGACCGATCACGGTGCGGCTTAGAAGTGAGTCCTGCCCCGCCCGCCGGGTCCGATATCCGGCGATCCGGGAGAAGGCCAGTAGTGGCACAAGCATGCTGCGAACGCCTCAGCAGGCGGATGTGGGGTCGAAGACCAGGTCGGCCGGACGGGTGCTGCTTCCACACCAGATGGAAGGGGGCCTCGTGTCATGGAAATCATCTTCAAGGGTCGTCAGACGGACGTGCCTGCGCGGTTTCGCAAGCACGCCACCGCCAAGCTGAACAGGCTGGAGAAGCTGGACCAGAAGGCAATCAGGGTTGACGTAGAGGTATCCGTCGAGCGCAACCCCCGCCAGGCAAGCCAGAAGGAACGAGTCGAGCTGACCGTCAGGTCCCGAGGGCCGGCGATCAGGGCGGAGGCGGCGGCTGAGGACCGCTTCTCCGCGCTGGACCTCGCGCTCGCGAAGCTGGATTCACGCCTGCGGCGGGCGCACGATCGCCGGAAGAACCACTACGGCCATGGCCAGGTCCGGCTCGTCGGGCTACCCGAGGGCGAATCCGCGGCACCTGCTGGGGACCTGGTGCCGGCCGCGCGGCCGGCGGCGGACGAGCCAGATGTCGAAGGGCGGCCTGCGGGGGCTCCGTCGTCCGACGACGTGGTGCCGATCGCGATGGAAGGCGACGGGCCGCTGGTGGTCAGGCAGAAATTCCATCACGCCAGGCCCATGGCCATCGATCAGGCGCTGCTTGAGATGGAGCTGGTAGGTCATGATTTCTACCTGTTCACCGACAGCGACTGCGGATTGCCGAGCGTCGTGTACCGTCGACGCGGATACCAGTACGGCGTGATCCGCCTGAGGGAGAAGGCGGCGGGCACGGGCCAGCCCCAGCCCGGTTCAGCCGCGGCCGCCGGAGAAGAGCAGGGTGGCCGCAAGGGCCCCGACCCGGCCGCCAACGGTCGCCCGGCGGCCGACGCGCTCGCGCGGACGATCACGGCCTCGCGGCCCGGATGACGGTATCCGGCCGGAAGCGTGGCTTGCCAGCTTGCTGACGGTCGGTTAAGAGTGTGATAGCAGTGATCGCCGGGTCCGTAGTGCGCGGCGCGGCTTGACGCGCCGCGCACTACGGCCGAAGAAGCGAGAGCGAGGAGATGGACGGTCATGGCAGCCAGCGCGGAGGCGGCCGGCCCGGCCCCAGTGGCTGATAGGCATTCCGAGCCCATCCGCACGCTGATCGTCGATGATCATGCATTGTTCCGCCGCGGCCTGGAGATAGTGCTGGTCACCGAGCCGGACATCGAGGTAGTCGGGGAGGCGGGCGACGGCGCGGAGGCGGTGCGGAAGGCAGTGGAATCGCTGCCCGACGTCGTGCTGATGGATGTGCGGATGCCGCGCAGCAGCGGCATCGAGGCATGCCGTCAGATCAAGGAGATCGCCCCGAGCGCCAAGATCGTCATCTTGACGATGAGCGACGATGAAGAGGACCTGTTCGAGGCCATCCGGGCAGGGGCGAGCGGTTACCTGCTGAAGGACATCCCGCTTGACCAGGTCGCCGAGGCGGTCAGGTCGGTGCACGGCGGGCAGTCGCTGATCAGCCCGCCGATGGCGGGCAAGCTGCTGTCCGAGTTCGCCGCGCTGGCCAGGCGGGACGAGGATGAGCGGCCGCAGCAAGTGCCCGCGCCAAAGCTGACCGACCGCGAGATGCAGGTGCTCAAGCTAGTGGCCCGCGGCATGAACAACCGGGATATCGCGAAGGCACTGTTCATCTCCGACAACACGGTCAAGAACCATGTCAGGAACATCCTGGAGAAACTGCAGATCCATTCCAGGATGGAAGCCGTCATGGTCGCTGTGCGGGAGAAGCTGATCGACCTGAGCTGAGCGACGGTCGAGCCAGGGCTGGCTGGGGCCGGTCCCTCGTCGCCCGGGGTTGTCAGGTTCGACCTGACGTTGTAAGGTGAGTCCTGACAGGAGTTGTAAGGCAGTACCTGACAAGGGATTCGCTGCGGAGGCACCGGGATGTCGACCATCGATGAGCTCAGAGCCGATGTGGCATGCTCGTTCTGCCTCAAGCCTACCGGCGAGGTGGCCGCCATGGTCGGCGGGCCTGGCGTGTACATCTGCGATGGCTGCGTCACCCTGTGCACGGACATCATCGCGGCCAAGCCGGCGGTGATGACGGCGGTTGCCAGATGGGAGGACGAGCTCACCGATGAGGGGCTGCTCGACCACCTGCCCAAGATCGCCGCGCTGGAAGCGCAGGTTCAGCGCCAGCTCACCGGCTGGGTGCGGCACGCGCGTGCGAGGGGGATCACCTGGGCCAGGATCGGAGCCGCCCTCGGCATGACCCGGCAGTCAGCCTGGGAGCGCTTCTCCGGCGAAGAGTGACTGATGCGGGAGCCGCCACCGGCGGGGCGGGCAGGGACCTGGATCAGGCGGGGACCTGGATCAGGCGGGCCCTGGATCAGGCGCCTCCGGCGGTCAGGGCGGATCTGAGCCGCGGGCCGAGGCGAGCCGGATTCACCACGGCAAGCTCTACGTTGTCGCATCCGACCCAGGTGGCTGCCTCGACGAGTGCGCGTGCCATCGGCTCGGCGGCGGCAGGCGTGTCGAGCGTCAGCTTCCTTGCGATCAGCGTGCGCCCGCTACGCGCCGGATCTACCCGGCCGACCAGCCGGCCGCGCCAGAGCAGGGGCATCGTGAAGTATCCGTGCACGCGCTTGGCCTGCGGCAGGTATGCCTCAAGGGTGTGCTCGAAGCTGAAAATGCGCCGGGTTCGCTTCCGGTCCCAGATCAGCGAGTCAAAGGGGGAGAGCAGCGTGACGCGGCACCGACCGGCGCTGGCCGGCTTGCCATCGGCCCCCGCGAGCTGGGCGAGAGCGGCCGGGTCGGCCCACGCAGGGACGTGGCCGCGTGACCCCTTGTCCACCGCGACCGGAACGAGGCCGGCGGCCAGCGCGGCGTCGTCTGTCGTGAGGCCGGCCACGTTCCGGCCGTTGCCGAAATTGCTGATCCGCTGGTAGTCGGTCAGATCCGACCTGGTGACGACGCCAAGCGCGCGAGCCGCGACGGCGGTCAGGTGGACCAGGCACTCGGCGTCGGCCGGGACGGCGTCACGCAGTTCGGCGGGCAGCGCGCGCTCGGGCACGTCGTAGAGCCTGCGCCAGCCGGTGCGCCGGGTGCAGATGACATCGCCGGTGTCGAGCAGCCACTCGACCGCGATCTTGGTGTCTGACCAGTCCCACCACGCGCCGCCGTTCTTCGCCCCGCCCAGCTGGGTGGCGGTCAGCGGGCCCTCCGCGCGCAGCCTGGCCAGTACGTCCGCGCATACCTGAGCCCGGCTCTGGTGCCAGCGCAGCCCCCTGGCCCGGAAGGCGCGGCGTCGGAATTCGTAGTACGGCCACTCTTCGATCGGCAGCACGCACGCCGCGTGCGACCAGTACTCAAAGGCGCCTGCCTCGCGTGGATGCCAGTAGGCGCGCTCGATCCTGGATCTGGGAATGGCGCCGAGCCTGGCATAGGCGACGAGCTCGTGCGAGCGCGCGAGCACGCTGATGGTGTCCAGCTGGACGGCACCGAGCCGGCGGAGCATGGCGGGCACGCCGCCCTGCCGTCCGGCAATGCCGATCAGGCCCTGCGCTTGGAGCGTCATCAGCCGGACGTCATCGGGCGTGAGCTTGACTTGTGGCGGGGGAGCGCTCGAGTCGGCCACGAGCGGAGCCTAACCGGTAGGTCTGACAGTCAGCGAACGAGCGCGGGCCGCCGACGGCCGCCGGCGGCAGGCGGGTCGGCCGCGCGGCCGCGGGCTGCTGCTGCCGCACGGCTGCCAAGATGACGGTTTAGTACCAGTCTTCGAACGTGTTCGTGGCCAACGAGATCAGCAGGCCAGCGACCGTAACGCCCACCCCGGTCCAGAACAGCCACCAGAGCGGGCCGCCGTGCCCGAGGATCATCGCCAGGCTGCCGACAACGAAGCCGAACATGATCGTGGCGACCGCTACCCACGAGACCGTCCGGCCGTGGAACGACGGGTGCGCCGGGGGGCCGCCGCTTGCCTCATTCAGCGCCAAGACATCAGGTAGCAAGCCCTCCATGGTGTCCTGTTCTGCCTGGTTCGCCATGCGCGCTGCTCCGTCCCTGTGCGTAGCCGACGTGCATATCATTGTGGCGACAGCCATCGGCCAGCCGGCAATCGCCCCCGGTTACTGTGGCGCAGATCATCGTAGCCGCCCGCCCCCGCAGCCCGATGGACGGCGGGACTGTCTCGTCGGCTCGGATTAGCCCGCCGTCTCGCCTACCATGGCTCTTTAGTAGGCAGTAAGAGTCGGTCGGCCGGGTGCCTGCCGCATCGCCTCAGGCGGCGCGGGCAGCGGGCCGGCCAGCCAGACTATCCGCGAGGAGCGCGACAAGACGTGCCAGCAATTATCGACAAGGTCCTGCGCGCTGGCGAGGGCAAGATCCTGCGGAAACTGCACCGGATCGCCGAGCAGGTCAACTCCATCGAAGAGGACTACGAAGCTCTCACCGATGCCGAGCTCCGCGGTCTTACGGACGAATTCAGGCAGCGGCACGCCGACGGTGAGTCGCTTGATGACCTGCTGCCAGAGTCATTCGCCGCGGTGCGCGAGGCGGCCAAGCGGACGCTCGGCCAGCGGCACTTCGACGTCCAGCTGATGGGCGGCACCGCGTTGCACCTGGGGAACATCGCGGAGATGAAGACCGGTGAAGGCAAGACCATCACCGGCGTGCTCGCCGCCTACCTGAACGCGCTGCCAGGCAAGGGCGTTCACGTCGTCACCGTCAACGACTACCTGGCCAAGCGCGACGCGGAGTGGATGGGCAGGATCCATCGCTTTCTCGGCCTCGACGTCGGGGTGATCCTGGCCAGCATGGAACCTGAGGAGCGGCGCAGGCAGTACGCGGCCGATGTCACCTACGGGACGAACAACGAGTTCGGGTTCGACTACCTCAGGGACAACATGGCCTGGGGCCTTGAGGAATGCGTTCAGCGCGGCCACAACCTCGCGATCGTCGACGAGGTTGACTCGATCCTGATCGATGAGGCGAGGACCCCGCTCATCATCAGCGGCCCGGCCGACCAGAACAGCGTCTGGTACAGCGAGTTCGCCAAGATCGTGCCCAGGCTGCGGCGCGGTGCGGACGGCGAGGGCGACTACGAGGTCGACGAGAAGAAGCGCACCGTCGGCATCCTGGAGTCCGGCGTCGCCAAGGTGGAGGACTGGCTAGGCATCGACAACCTCTACGACCCGGCCAACACCCATCTCGTCGGCTTCCTGAACAACGCGATCAAGGCCAAGGAACTGTTCAAGCGGGACAAGGATTATGTGGTCTCCAGCGGCGAGGTGCTGATCGTCGACGACTTCACCGGCCGTATCCTGCATGGCCGCAGGTACAGCGATGGCATGCACCAGGCCATCGAGGCCAAAGAGGGCGTCAAGATCATGGACGAGAACCAGACCTTCGCCACGATCACGCTGCAGAACTATTTCCGGCTGTACGAGAAACTCGCCGGGATGACCGGCACGGCCATGACCGAGGCAAACGAGTTCCATCAGACCTACAAGCTCGGCGTGGTCCCGATCCCGACGAACATGCCGATGATCAGGATCGATCAGCCGGACGTCGTCTACCAGACCGAGCAGGCCAAGTTCGACGCCGTGGTCGCCGACATCGCCGAACGGCACGTGGCCGGGCAGCCCGTGCTCGTCGGCACGGTGAGCGTGGAGAAGTCCGAGGTCGTGTCCAGGATGCTCAAGCGGCAGGGGATACCGCACGAGGTCCTGAACGCCAAGTACCACGAGCGTGAGGCGACCATCGTGGCGCAGGCCGGGCGCAAGGGTGCCGTAACCGTCGCGACGAACATGGCGGGCCGGGGCACCGACATCATGCTGGGCGGCAACCCGGAGTTCCTGGCCGACCTGGAACTGCACCAGCGAGGGCTGTCCCCGGCCGAGACACCAGAGGACTTCGAGGCCGCCTGGCCTGAGGCCGTGGACAAGGCCAGGCGCGCGGTGGCCGAGGAGCACGAGGAGGTCGTCAGGCTCGGCGGGCTATACGTGCTCGGCACTGAACGGCACGAGTCCCGCCGGATCGACAATCAGCTGCGCGGCCGATCGGGCCGGCAGGGCGACCCCGGTGAGTCGCGCTTCTACCTGTCCTTCGAAGACGACCTGATGCGCAGGTTCAACGGGGACAAGGTAGCTCAGTTCCTTGAGTGGGCCAAGACGGCGCCAGACGTGCCGATCGAGTCCAAGACCGTCAGCCGGTCGATCAGGTCCGCGCAGACCCAGGTCGAGCACTTCAACTTCGAAATGCGCAAGGACCTGCTCAAGTACGACGACGTGATGAACCGCCAGCGCCAGGTCATCTACGCGGAACGGCACCGCGTGCTGGCCGGGGAGGACCTGCATGAGCAGGTGCGCGGCATGATCAACGAGGTCGTCGCCGACTACGTCGCGAACGCCACCTCGGAGGGCTTCGCCGAGGAATGGGACCTTGACCAGCTCTGGCGCGCGTTCCGCAGTCTCTACCAGGCCAGGCTCACCGTTGACGAGCTCATCGAGGACGAGGGCGGCGAGCGTTCCTACCTAAACGCCGCGCTCATCACCGAGCGCATGCAGGCAGACGCACAGGCCGCCTACGACCGGCGCGAGGAGGAACTCGGCGCCGAGGTCATGCGCGAGCTTGAGCGCCGGGTCGTGCTCTCGGTGCTTGACACCAAGTGGCGCGAGCACCTGTACGAGATGGACTACCTGCGCGAGGGCATCTCGCTGCGCGCGATGGCACAGCGCGATCCGCTGGTCGAGTACCAGCGCGAAGGCTATGAGCTGTTCGGCGCGATGATGGACGGCATCAAGGAGGAGTCGGTCAGGAACCTGTTCAACCTCTCCGTCGAGGTCCAGCAGAGCCCGATCACCGGGGAAACCGGTCCTGACGGACAGTGGACCGGCGAGCCCGGGCTGCTCCTCGCCGGCCAGGGACCGGCCCAGGCAATCGCCGATTCGGTCGGCGTGACCGAGCAGCCCGGGCCTGCCGTCCGTGAGACCGGGCCGCCGTCGAGGTCGGCGCAGCGCTCGCCGTCCGATGCCAAGCCGAGGTCCGGGCGGCCAGGACGCACTGCGGCGAGGCAGCCGCACAGGCCCGCTGCCGAGCCCGACGAGCCTGCCGTGCCGGCCGCCTTCGTCCCGCGCGGTCTTGCCCAGCCGAAGCGGCCTGGCAGGCTGCAGTACAGCGCGCCCAGCGAGGACGGATCAGGCGCGGCTGTCCGCAGCACCGGATCGGGCACCAACGGCGATTACGCGAAGGTCGGCAGGAACGAGCCGTGCCCGTGCGGGTCGGGTAAGAAGTTCAAGCTCTGTCACGGCGACCCGAGGAACCGCTGACCGCGCCCCACCTCCGCTCGGGAGCCCGCCGCACGGGGTCCAGCCGCTCGGGGTCCAGCCGCACGGGGTCCAGCCGCACGGGGTCCAGCCGCTCGGGAGCCCCCCGCACGGCGTCCCGCCGCTCGGGGTCCAGCCGCCACGGGCCCCGGCGGGGGCTCAGGTCAGCCGCCGGTCGGCTTCGTCAGGCAGCCTCCAGTGCCGTGCAGCACCAGCGGCCATCGCGTGGTGCGCGGAGCCGGTTCGCGGCGGCCACAGGCGGCCCCTGGCCGCTGCTGGCCGGGCGGCATGCCCGCGGTGGCGGAGCCTGGGACTCCGTCGGCCCGTCTCGCTCGAGCCGCACCGCCAGGGCGCGGACGCGCGAGCCGAAGCCGACGATGATGACCATCTCCAGCACGTCCGGCGCCGGGCTGGTCACGATCACCCGCCGGACCCGTGGCTGGTGCGCAGCGGCCAGCAAGGGCCCGAGCTGGCTGATCCGCCGCCGGGTCTGCTCAGTCGTCCACGGCACGAGTTGCCCAGGCGGTCTGGCGCCCGCCAGCGTCTCGGTCAGAACCTGGGCGAACTGGCTTGGCCACCGGCTGCCACCTGGCGGACGCGACGGTTCAGCGGGCGGGATCAGCCGGCCTGCGGGCATGGCGGCGCGTTGTGCGGCAGCCTCTTCCGCACAGAGGTCTTGGCCGGGCGCGGCATCGACGGCTGGCGCCTCGCGGGCCGGGACGGCGCTGCTGCGGTCAGCAGCCCGCCCGAGATGAGGTACGGCTTGGTCGTCGAAGGGCGGGGCGTGGTCGGGAACCGGCACCTGGCGAACCGCGACGGCATCCGGCAGCGGGCCCCGCCGGGCCGGGCGCGAGCCGGGGCCAGGCTGCTGCGGCTGGCCTAAGCTTGCCTGGAGTTCTGGGAGGCTGAGGTCTGGCATGTCCTGAGTTGTACCTGGCGCCGGTGACAGTTTCGCGCGGCCCGGCCGCCCGCGCTGGCTGGCCGGAATGCGCGACCGGCCTGCCTGGTTCACAGTTAGTTGTCAGGCACCCGACTAATTCAGGAGATCACCCGTGTCATTGCCGCCGCTGGTTGAGCCGGCATCGGAGCTCACGATCAACGAGGTCAAGCGTTACTCAAGGCACCTGATCATCCCTGATGTCGGGATGACGGGGCAGAAGCGGCTGAAGAACGCGAAGGTCCTGTGCGTCGGCGCCGGCGGTCTCGGGTCCCCGGCCTTGCTGTACCTCGCCGCCGCCGGAGTCGGCACGCTCGGCGTGATCGACTTTGATGTGGTCGACGAGTCTAACTTGCAGCGCCAGATCATTCATGGCCAGTCCGATATCGGCAGGCCCAAGACGCTGTCGGCGCGGGACAGCATCAAGGAGGTCAACCCCTTCGTCACCGTGGTGGTCCACGAGGAGGCGCTGACCACGGACAACGTGATGGAGATCTTCTCCGGGTACGATCTCATCGTCGACGGCACTGACAACTTCGCCACCAGGTACATGGTGAACGATGCCTGCGTCCTGCTCGGCAAGCCGTACGTCTGGGGATCGATTTACCGCTTCGACGGTCAGGCCAGCGTGTTCTGGGCGGAGTATGGCCCGTGCTATCGGTGCTTGTACCCCGAGCCGCCGCCACCTGGGATGGTCCCGTCCTGCGCCGAGGGAGGGGTGCTCGGCGTGCTGTGCGCGTCGATCGGCGCCATCCAGGTCAACGAGGCCATCAAGCTCATCACCGGGATCGGCGAGTCGCTGGCGGGCCGGCTCATGATCTACGACGCGCTCGAGATGAGTTACCGGGCGCTGAACATCAAGAAGGACCCTGACTGCCCGATCTGCGGCAAGAATCCGTCCATCACAGAGCTGATCGACTACGACGCGTTCTGCGGGACGCTCTCCGCCGACGCGCAGGAGGCGGCCGCGGGTTCCACCATCACGGCGGTCAGGCTGAAGGAGATGCTGGACGGCGACGAGAAGATCTTCCTGGTCGACGTCAGGGAGCCGAACGAGTACGAGATCGTCTCCATCCCCGGCGCGGTCCTGATTCCCAAGGATCAGATCCTGAGGGGTGCCGCGCTCGAGCGGCTGCCGCAGGACCGCCGGATCGTGCTGCATTGCAAGACCGGCGTGCGCAGTGCCGAGTGCCTGGCCGCGCTGAAGAACGCCGGATTCTCGGACGCGCTGCATGTCGGCGGAGGGGTCATCTCCTGGGTAAACACGGTCGATCCCGCACTGCCGGTCTACTAGGCCAGGTGCCCAGAGTGCTGGCCGGGCGGCAGCGGGCGTGGTAGGCGAAGGCCATTCCTGGCCTTAACATCATCAGGTGGCGACTCAGCCGGTGCCGGCGGACGGCCAGGGCAGCCCGCCGGGATCAGAAACAGCCCGGCCTGGCGCCCGTGCCGTCCGGCGCAAGCGCAGGCCCATGCTCGCCGCGCTGCTTGCCGTGCTCGGCCTGGCCGGGCTGGTGTTCGCTGGCATCGCTATCTCGGGACAGGTCATGCCGCGCAAGTTCACCGCTGCCCAGCGCCACCAGATCGAGGTCTGGGAGATCGCGAGGCGCTGGCGGGTGACGCCCAAGACCAGGATCTTTCCCTTCAGCATTCACTACCGTCTCGTCCGCGACCGGTTCGGATTCCCCGTTCCGCTAAAACTGACCGCACGCCGCCTGGACATCGCAAGGCAGGCAGCGTGCGCTCGTGGTGCCGCGGATGTCTCACTGGCCAGGATGCTCGGCGAGCAGGGCTGCCAGACGATGCTGCGCGCGACTTACACCGACGCGTCAAGCAGCCTGGTGCTGACCGTCGGAGTGGCCGTGCTCCGTAACGGCCCGAGCGCGACGGCGACCGCCGCGAACCTGACCGGCAAGGCGCCAGGCGCGCCGGGCGCGGTCACGGTGCGGCCGGTCATCGGCACGTTCCGGGTCGGCGGTAGCCCGGCGGCGGCGTTCGGCAACCCACAGCGCCAGGTCTCCTGGGCGGTCAGCGCCGGGCCGTACCTGGTCGTGGCGACCGTCGGCTATGCCGATGGCAGGCCGCACGAGGCGGTGACGACGGACTCCTACGCCTTCATGGAAATGACCAGCCTGGCTGGCGGTGTGGCGGCCGCAGTGGCAGCGCCGCTCGGAGCACCGCCGCCTGTTCCGCGCTGCCCAGGGGTGCCCGCATGCTGAGCGGCGTGCGGTGCCGGATGGTGCGCGGCCTTGCCCTGGTGATCGCGGTGGCGAGCGGGGCGGTGCTGCCGCTCACCGCAGCGGGCGCGGCCAGCGCAGATCAGGTGCGCAATGCGCAGCTCTGGGTGCTCAACGCGCTGGACGCCCCGAACGCCTGGGAAATCAGCCAGGGCAGCGGCGAGCTGGTTGCCGTGATCGACAGCGGGGTCAGCCCCGCCGTCTCCGACCTGGCGGGCTCGGTATCTCCCGGCCCTGATTTCACTGGCGTTGGCACGCCGCCCGGCAATCCCGGGTGGGGCCAGCACGGCACCTGGATGGCCTCGCTGGTCGCCGGCCATGGACATGGTCAGCGGGGACTGGCCGGGATCAGGGGAATCGCGCCGCGGGCGCGCATCCTGTCCATCCGGGTTATCACCGACCGGGCGGACCCCGGATATGCCGAATACCAGGCGCAGTCGCCGGGCCGCGGCCAGCATGAACTGGCCAAGGCGATCAGGCTCGCGGTCGCGCGCGGCGCCACGGTGATCAGTATGTCCCTGGGCTACGACGCGCCGAGCCTGGTGGTTCGCGCGGCACTGCAGTACGCGCTGAATCACAATGTGGTCGTCGTGGCCTCCTCAGGCAACTCAGGCAACGCCCAGGCGGCGCGGGGCCGTGGTCACGCGCCCTACTCGTTCCCTGCCGACTACCCGGGGGTGCTCGGCGTGGCGGCGATTAACCAGTCGGGTGCGCCCGCCTACTTCTCCAGCGAGAACCTGTCTGTCGAAGTCGCCGCCCCAGGCGTGAACGTGCCTGCGCAGGGCAGAGATGGCCGGTACTGGCTGGTCAGCGGCACCAGCCCGGCCTGCGCACTGGTCGCGGGGGTGGCCGCCCTGATCAGGTCCGCCGACCCGCGGCTGACGGCGGCGCAGGTCCGGCGGGCGATCACGAGCAGCACCACGCACCGGCCGTCAGGCGGTTACGACGACACGGTCGGGTTCGGGACTGTGGATGCCTCCGCGGCGCTGCAGGCCGCCAAGCAGCTAGCCGGGCAGCCCCCAGCCGGGAACTCGGCCGCCGCGAAGGCAATCTCGTCGGGATACTTCGGCGGCGGCGCTGCGGCGGTGCCACCGGTGCCGGTGCCGCCGCGCGGATCCGGTGTGCTGCTCGCCTGGTGCGCGCTCGCCGCAGGCTGCCTGCTTCTGGTGATCTTCTCGGCTCGGCGGCTGCTGACCCAACCGGATGCCACCGGTACCGCGGCGGGCCCGCCGGGAGCCGGCGGACCACCGGGCTGGTACCCGCCGCCGAGCGGATTCGAGGGCACCGCAGTTGACCCGCGGTATCCGCGCCAGGAATACCCGGCACAGCCGCAACAGGGGCAGCCGTTCCCGCCGCAGGGCTATGGCGGCCAGCCGTTCGCGCCGCAGGGGTATCAGGGGTATCCGGGGTACCAGGGGCCGGTGGCTGGTGGTCAGCCTTCGGGGCCGCCTGGCTACCCCGGTCAGTCGTTTGTGCCGCAGGGGTATCAGGGGCCGGTGGCTGGTGGTCAGCCTGCGGGGCCGCCTGGCTACCCCGGTCAGTCGTTTGTGCCGCAGGGGTATCAGGGGCCGGTGGCTGGTGGTCAGCCTTCGGGGCCGGCTGGCTACTTCGGCCAGCCCGCGGCTGGCGGCCGTTCCGGCGATGCCGCGCCGAGCGACCTGGCGGCCGGACGCCGCACGGGTGCCGTGCCCGAGCCGCCCGCGGCCGCGGGATACCGGGCTGATGACCGGCCGGGCGAGCCGGTGACCGGAGAGTACCGGCGTGCTGCGGTGTTCGGTGATCCGGCCCGGCCGCGCTGGCCAGGGCGGCCCCAGCCGGCGCATCCTATGCCGGATCCGCCGCCGCTGCCAGGTCAGACCGACCTATCGCAGGCCGCTACCCAGCTCCCGCAAGCAGCCGGGCTCAGGCAGCCAGGCGAGCCTCAAGGCACCGCCAAGGACGCCCGTTCTGGCGACCAGTTCGGCCACGTCCCGCAGGCAGGCCAGGTCCCGCAGGCAGGCCAGGTCCCGCAGGCAGGCCAGGCCGGCCGGGGCTCGCGGGTCGGCGGGGCGGGCGAACCGCTGGGTTCGCCGCAGATCCAGCCACAGGCGGCGGAGCCACCTGCCCGCGGAACCGGCCCGAACGATGACGCCCTGGCCGACCCGCCGCCCGAGCCGCAGGCGCGCTGGGACCCATGGATCCCAGCCAGCAGGGCAGTCACACGGGAAGGCCGCCGTCCCGAGGGCGAGCGCCCGCCCGCGAGCCACGCCCGTCCTGGGGGCCAGATCGAGCCCGCGGCCCAGGTCCATCCCGCGGTCCAGGTCGAGCCAGCGGCCCAGGTCGAGCCCGCGGCCCAGGTCGAGCCCGCGGCCCAGGTCGAGCCCGCGGTCCAAGTCCGTGCTGCTGGCCAGATCGGCCCGCAGCACGAGGTTGGTTCCGAGGGCGAGACCCAGCCACGGGATCACGCCCGTCCTGGGGGCCAGACCGGGTCACAGGATCAGGCATGAGGTCCCCGCGGGCAACGCCGGTTCTGAGCGACTTCGCCAGCCGGGTACTTGATGTCGCCGAGTCGATACCCCCCGGCCGGGTGATGTCGTACGGCGACATCGCCGAGTTGCTCGGCGAAGGGGGACCTCGGCAGGTCGGGCGGGTGATGGCGCTGTGGGGCGGCGGAGTGCCCTGGTGGCGCGTCGTGCATTCCGACGGCCGGCTGCTTGACGGGCACGAACGGGAGGCCCTCAGGCACTACCTGCAGGAGCGAACTCCGCTCCGAGCCAGGGCTGACGGGACGCCCGGCCGGCTGGACATGATCACGGCCCGGTGGAGCTGCCCGCCCCGCTGATACCGGCCGTAATTCCCTCCAGCCTGGAGGTCGCCTGGTCAGGCCGCATCCGGGGGGGCCGGCGCCCGCGGGCGGCCGTGCCGGAATGGCGAAGTCACCGGCGCGTTGTCAGTATCCGCTGCAATGCTCTTGCGACATGGACCGGCAACTGCCTTCCTATCGGTTGGTCCGCCGCCCGGCACGGGCCGCCGCCCCGCCAGCCCTGGACGCTGCCCAGCGGCAGGTCGTCAGCCACGCTGGCGGCCCGCTGCTGGTGCTGGCCGGGCCAGGCACCGGCAAGACCACTACGATCGTAGCGACCGTCGTGGAGCGGATCGCCGGACGCGGCATCGACCCTGGCCGCGTGCTCGTGCTCACCTTCAGCCGCAAGGCGGCGCAGGAACTGCGGGAACGGATCACGCTGCGGCTGGATCGCACCCTGTCAGAGCCGCTCGCGCTGACGTTCCACAGCTATGCGTACGCGCTGGTGCGGCGAGAGTTCGTACTGGCCGGTGATGAGCCGCCGGTCCTGCTGTCCGGTCCTGAGCAGCTGCAGGAGGTCAGGCGGATGCTCCGCGGCGAGGCAGCCGACGGGGCCAGGCACTGGCCGCTACGGCTGCGGCCGTCGGTCGGCACCCGCGGATTCGCCGCCGAGCTGCGCGATTTCCTGCTGCGTGCCGCGGAGCGCGGTCTGGACGGCCAGGAGCTTGCCAGGCTGGGCGAGTCGGCAGGGCGCGACGACTGGGCCGCCGCCGGTGGCTTCCTGACCAGGTACGCAGCCAGGTTCGACCTGGCGCCCGTGCCGGCCTACGACTATGCGGAGATCGTGCGGCTCGCCGGGCGGCTGCTTGGCCGGCCGGAGGTCAGGCAGCGGGAGCGGCTGGCCTACGAGGTCGTCGTCGTCGATGAGTACCAGGACACCGATCCGGCGCAGGAGCACCTGCTACACGCGCTCGCGGGCGACGGCCGGGAGCTGATCGCGGTCGGCGACCCCGACCAGTCGATCTATGCGTTCCGCGGTGCCGACTCCGACGCTGTCGCCCGATTCCCGGCCGCGTTCCGCGCGCCGGACGGCAGCAATGCACGGGTGCTCGCGCTGCGCATGAGCCGGCGCTGCGGCCCCCTGCTTCTCGCCGCTTCTCGCCGCGTCGCCGCCAGACTGCCCGCGGTCAGGGGCATAGCGGATCCTTCGGCGAAACGGGACCACAGGGTCATCGCCGCCGTGCAGCCGGCCAGTCCCGGCGAGGCGCGGATCGTGATAGCGGCCAGTGCCAGGCAGGAAGCGGCGGTTATCGCCGACACACTTCGCCGGGCGCACCTGATCGATCAGCTGCCGTGGTCGTCGATGGCGGTGCTGGTGCGTTCGGCCACCCGTCAGGTCCCCCCGCTACAGCGCGTGCTCGCTGCGGCTGGGGTGCCGGTAGCGGTGGCGGGCGATGAGCTGCCGCTGACCGCCGATCCAGGGACCCGGCCGCTGCTCAAGCTGATCGGCTGCGCCCTGCGGCCGGCGCTGCTCACCGAGGAAGCCGCCGCCGAGCTGCTGACCGGATCGCTCGGCGGCACGGACTCGCTCGGTTTGCGCAGGCTGCACCGGCTGCTTCGGTCGGATCAGGCCGCAGACGAGCAAGCTGAGGAGTCCCCGGCCGACGGGCCGCTCGCCGCCGTGCTGCAGGACCCCAGGCTGCTCACCGCCGCGTCCTGGGCACCCGGCCAGGTGCTGGAAGCCGCCGGCCCGGCGCTGGCGGCCGCCCGGCGGGTGGCAGGCCTGCTTGAGCTGGCCAGCAGGACCGCGCTGGACGGCACCGCGTACGAGGTGCTCTGGTCGGTCTGGGACGCTTCCGGGCTCGCCGCTGCCTGGGAGGCGGCAAGCGCGGCCGGCGGTTCGCGCGGTGCGAGTGCTGACTCCGACCTGGACGCGGTGATGACGCTTTTCGACACCGCAGCGCGGTTCGATGCCCGGATGCCGCACGGGTCCATGCAGCTATTCCTTGACAGCCTGTCCGGCCAGGAGATCGCCGGTGACACGCTGGCCGAGCGGGCGCAGCGCGGGGAGGCCGTCACGGTATCGACCGCGCACCGCGCCAAGGGCCTGGAGTGGGACCTGGTCGTCGTGGCCGGCGTGCAGGAGGGAACCTGGCCAGACCTGCGGCAGCGCGGCACCCTGCTCGGCGTGGACGAACTGGTGGACGTGGTGGCTGGCACCCGGGCGCCGACCGCGCAGGCAGCGGCCGTCGCGCTCAGCTCCAAGCTGCTGGACGAGGAGCGGCGGCTGTTCTACGTCGCCGTGACCCGCGCGAAGCGCGCGCTCGTGGTGACCGCGACCGGCAGCGAGGACGGCGAGGAACGGCCGTCCAGGTTCCTCGCCGAGCTGGCTGGCAGCGAGGTCGGCATCGAGCAGGCAGCGGGAAGCGGCCAGCGGTGGCTCTCACTGCCTGCCCTCACCGCCGAGCTACGGAAGGCCGCCGCGGACGCCGGGCTGGCCGAGCCGGTGCGCCGGGCGGCGGCTACGCAGCTGGCCAGGCTCGCCGGGGCCGGAGTGAGCGGCGCGGACCCGCGGCGCTGGTATGCGCTGACACAGTGGTCGGGCACCGGGCCGGTCAGCGACGGACCGGCCAGGGTGTCGCCGTCCCAGGTGGACAAATTCGTGACCTGCGGCCTGCGCTGGCTGCTTGAGTCCGCGGTCGGCGCGAGCGCGCCGTCGGCGGCCGGTCACCTGGGCACCGTTATCCATGCCGCTGCGGCGCTGGCAGCCCAGGGCGCCGATCACGCGGACATCGCCAAGCGGATCGACGAGATCTGGAACCAGCTGGACTTCGGCAGCGCCTGGTACAGCACCAGGCAGCGGGAGCGGGCCGCGCGGATGATCGGCAAGTTCCTCGACTGGCACCGGCACAACCCGCGTGAGCTGCTCGCCGTGGAGCAGCGGCTCCGGGTCAAGCTCGGCCAGATCCTGATCAGCGGGCAGGTGGACCGGCTGGAGCGCGATGCCGACGGCGGCGCCGTCGTGGTGGACCTGAAGACCGGGACCAGCAAGCCGCAGGCGGCCGAGTTGCAGCGCAACCCACAGCTTGGCGTGTACCAGCTCGCCGTGCTGCTCGGCGCGTTCGCCGAGCTCGGCCTGACCGAACCTGGCGGCGCCGAGCTCGTCCAGGTCGGCAAGGCCGGGTCGGCCAGGCAGGCGAGCGTGCAGCGGCAGCACGCGCTGGCCGCGGACCCCGACCCGACCTGGGCACGGGCGCTGGTGGAGACGGTCGCCGCGCAGATGCCAGGTCCCACGTTCAGCGCCACCGCCAACGACGGGTGCCGGGTGTGCAAGGCCGCGATCTGCTGCCCGGTAGACGAGCGCGGCGCGCAGGTGGGCCAGTGAGCCCGGTGACCGGTCAGGCAGGGCTCACGGCTCGGCGAACCGGCGGCGGGCCCGGCGGGGGCGCGCCCGGGCCGGCCAGATTCAGCCCGGTGCAGCTGGCCAGGCTGCTTGGCATCGCCGAGCCCACCGCGGAGCAGGCCGCGATCATCGCAGCGCCGCTGGCACCGCTGGCCGTCATCGCCGGGGCAGGCTCGGGCAAGAGCGAGACCATGGCCGCCAGGCTGGTCTGGCTAGTGGCCAACGGCTTCGTGCGGCCGGAACGGGTGCTCGGCCTGACGTTCACCCGCAAGGCGGCGGCCGAACTCGCGGGCCGGGTCCGGGCCAGGCTGGACGGACTGCGCCGGGTTGGGCTGGTACCTGGTCAGGCAGGAGCGCCGGGCTGGCCAGCGGACTCCCTGCGGCGGCCGGTCGGCCAGCCGGGCCCGGCCGGCGCGTCCGGCCAGGTGGGCGCGTCCGGTTCGGCTGGCGGGGCTGGCCAGGCGGGGGCGTCCGGTTCGGCTGGCGGGGTTGGCCAGGCGGGGGACGTTGACGCGGCCGGTGAGCTGGATCTGGCCGGTGACCCGACGATCGTGACCTATCACTCCTATGCCGGGCGGCTGATCAGCGAGCACGCCCTGCGGGAAGCGCTTGAGCCGACCATGCGGCTGATCACGCCCGCCGTCGCCTGGCAGCTGGCGACCAAGGTGGTCGCCGCCTACGACGGGCCGATGGACGCCGTCGACTGGGCGCCGGTGACGGTGACCGCCGCGGTGATCGACATGGTTGCCGAGCTTTCCGAGCACCTGCGCGGTCCAGATGATGTGCTCGCGGCCGGCCAGTGGCTGGAGCGCCGGTACGCGCAGGTGCCCGCGGGCAAGCGGCGGCAGGCCGACCAGGCGATGGCCTGCCAGCGAGTCCGCGAGCAACTGCTGCCGCTCGCGCAGGCCTACGCCAGGGCCAAGGCCGAGCGCGAGGTCATCGACTATGGCGATCAGATGGCGCTGGCGGCGCGGATAGCCGCGGCGCACCCCGAGGTCGGAGCGGCGGAGCGGGCGCGTCATCAGGTCGTGCTGCTCGATGAGTTCCAGGACACCAGCCACGCGCAGCTGGTGCTGCTGCGGGCGCTGTTCGGCGGCGGGCACCCGGTCACCGCCGTCGGGGATCCGTGCCAGTCGATTTACGGCTGGCGCGGCGCGAGCGCAGGCAACATGAGGCGGTTCGCGGCGACCTTCCCGCCGGACGGCCCGGTCGGCGAGCCGTCGGCCGCGCCGTCTGGGGAGCGGGCGTCTGGGGAGCGGGCGTCTGGGGAGCGGGCGTCTGGGGAGCGGGTGTCTGGGGAGCGGGTGTCTGGGGAGCGGGCTGCGGTGCTGGGGCGGCGGGCCGAGGTCCGGCTGCTGTCGACGAGTTTCCGCAACACCGGGCGGATACTCGACGCCGCGGCCGCCATCTCCCGTGACCTGCGGACCATCGCGGCCGAGGTGCCCAGGCTGATCGCGCCGCCCGACCGGGCCGGACGCGGCGCGGTGGTCTGCGCGCTGCTTGAAAGCAGCGCGGCCGAGGCGCAGTGGGTGGCCGGCCATGTCGCGGCGCTGCTCACGCTGCCCGCGGGGATCGCCCCAGACGGGCGGCCCTGGCCGGACGGGCGGGCGAACCGGGTCAGGCCATCGGACATCGCGGTGCTCTGCCGCAAGCGAGCCCAGTTCGGCGCGCTGCGGGCCGCGTTGGAGGCCGAGGGCATCCCTGTCGAGGTGGTAGGCCTCGGCGGCCTGCTCACCGTTCCCGAGGTCGCCGACATCGTGGCCACCTTGCGGGTGCTGCACAGCGCGGCCGCGTCGGATGCGCTGGCGCGGGTGCTGACCTCGCCGCGTTGGCGGGTCGGACCCCAGGATCTGGTCGCGCTCGGCGCCAGGGCCAGGCAGCTGGCCCGCGAGCACGGCGGCCGGGAGCACGGGCAGGACGGCACCAGCGGCGCGGAGCCCGATGCGGCGGAGCGGCCCGTAATCGCTGAAGATTATCTGTCCAGGGCGGTCGCAGATTTCACCGCGGAGACCGGCAGCCTGGTGGAGGCGCTGGATGATCTCGGCGGGTCGGCAGCCTACTCGGCGGCCGGTTACTCGCGTCTGCAGGCACTTGCCGCCGAGCTGCGCGGGCTGCGCAGGCACGTCGGCAGGCCGCTGGCCGAGCTCGTGATCGAGGTGGAACGGACCCTCGGCCTCGATGTCGAGGTCGCCGCCCGGCCTGGCACCGACCCAGCCGCGGCCAGGGCCGACCTGGACGCCTTCGCCGACGCCGCGGCGGCGTTCGCCGGGGATGAGCAGGAACCGACGCTCGGGGCGTTCCTCGCCTACCTGACCGCGGCCGAGACCGAGGAGTTCGGCTTGGAGGCCGGCCGGGTCAGCGACGCGGACTCGGTCAAGCTGGCGACCGTGCACTCGGCCAAGGGGTTGCAGTGGGCGGCGGTCGTGGTACCCGGGCTGGCGGCAGGGACCAGGGCGCAGAACTTCCCTGCCAGGCCGAGACTGGCCACCCGGTGGACGGACAATCCGCGGTTGCTGCCGTTCTGGCTGCGCGGCGATGCCGCCGACCTGCCTGAGCTCGGCGGTCTTGACCCCGACTCGATGGCGGCGTTCGGCCGGGACTGCGCTGACCGGAATCTGGCCGAAGAACGCAGGCTGGCATACGTCGCCGTGACCAGGTCGCAATACTGGCTCGCCTGCACCGGCTACTGGTGGGGCGCAGGTAAATCACCGCTCGGCCCTTCGGCGTTCCTGCGCGAGATCCGGGCAGCCTGCGAGGCGGGGGTCGGCCGGGTGGCAGCCTGGGCGGACGAGCCGGGGCCGCAGGACGAGAACCCGGCGCTGGCTCAGCCGCTCACCGCGTCCTGGCCGGTACCTGGCAGCGCCTCCGGGGCGCGGTACCAGGCGGCGCGCGAGGCGGGTGACCTGGTGCTCGCGGCTCTCGCCGAGACCGGCGGGCGGCCAGCCGACCCGGCGGAGCTACCCGTCAGGTACGCCGATCTGGTAGCGGGCTGGGCGGCCGACACCGACCTGCTGCTCGCCGAGCGGTCTAGGCGCCGGCCCGACGGCCCGGTCTCGGTCGAGCTGCCTCGATGGATCGGCGTGTCCGCGCTGGTCGAGCTGGCCAGCGACCCGGCCGGGTTCGCGGCGCACGTCAGGCGGCCGATGCCGCGGCCGCCGGCGCCGCGCGCGCAGCGCGGTACGGCGTTCCACAGGTGGCTGGAGGAGCGGTTCGGACAGCTCAAGCTCATCGACCCGGAGGAGCTGACCGGTGCCGGCGATGCCGATCTGGTCGCCGGCGACGCGGATCTCGCCGACCTCAAGGCCCGGTTCGACGCGGGAGCGTGGGGCCAGCGCTGGCCCGCCGATATCGAGGTCAGGTTCGAGACGCGGATCGGCGACCGGCTGGTCCGTGGCAGGATCGACGCGGTCTTCGCCGATGATCCGGCCGGCGGGTTCGACGTGGTGGACTGGAAGACCGGCAGGCCGCCCGCGCCCGGGCCGGCCGAGCGCGCGGTGGCTGTCCAGTTGGCCGCGTACCGGCTGGCTTGGGCCGCGCTCGCCGGGGTGCCGGTGGAACAGGTGCGGGCCGCGTTCTACTACGTCCGCGATGACATGACCGTCCGTCCTGCTGACCTGCTTGATACGGCCGGTCTTGCGGCGCTGATCGAGGCGGTCCCGGTCGGCACCGCGACCTGACGCGGCGGCCTGCCGACCCGGCCGGCGAAGGACCGGCCGCGCGGTCGCTGGGAAACCCCCGGCACGCCGCGCCCGCGGCCGTCTAGAGTTGCTCACTGATCAGCTGTCACGGCGGCGGTGCCCGGTCCCAGCGGACCCGCGGGTTACGCCGGACGCCATCAGCCCGAGACCCCGAGGTGGCAGCATCGTGGACACGGACGTGCCCGGCTACATCGATGAGAATGCCGTCGGCTTCTTCGCCGCGCTCAAGGAATGGCTCGCGATCCCGTCCATCTCAGCCGATCCGGCCAGGCACGCCGATGTGCGCAGGTCGGCGCGGTGGCTGGCCCGGCAGCTGCAGACGGCCGGCTTCCCGACAGTGCAGGTGTGGGAGACCGGCACGGCGGACGAGCCAGGGCTGCCCGCGGTATTCGCGCAATGGACGGCCGCAGATCCGGCGGCTCCGGTCGTCCTCGTCTACGGCCACCATGACGTGCAGCCGGTCGAACCGCTCGATGAGTGGGATTCGCCGCCATTCGAGCCCGCCGAGCGGGCCGGCCAGCTGCTCGCCCGCGGCGCATCGGACGACAAGGGGCAGGTGTTCTTCCATGTGCTCGGCACCCGCGCCTGGCTGGCCGCGCACGCGGCGGCGGCCCCGCCGGTGACCATCAAGCTGATCGTGGAAGGCGAGGAGGAGTCCGGCTCACCGCACTTCGCTGACCTGCTGCGACGCGAGCGGGAACGGCTGGCCTGCGACGTCATCGTGGTCTCCGATACCACGATGTGGGCGGCCGACGTGCCGTCGATGTGCACGGGCACGCGCGGCGTGGTCGCGGCCCAGGTGGATCTGCGCGGCGCCGAGCACGACCTGCACTCGGGCTCGTTCGGCGGCGCCATACCCAACCCGCTGCACGTCCTGGCCGATCTGCTGGTCGGCCTGCATGATTCCGACGGCAGGATCACGCTGCCTGGGTTTTATGACCGGGTGGCCGCGCTGACGCAGGCGGAGCGCGAGATGTTCGCCAAGCTGCCGTTCGATGAGAAGACCTGGCTCGGCACCGCGGGCAAGAGCGGCGCGGTGGCCGGCGAGGCGGGCTTCAGCACCCTGGAGCGGGTCTGGGCCCGGCCGACCGCCGAGGTCAATGGCATGTGGGGCGGCCATACCGGCCCGGGCGGCAAGACCATCATCCCGTGCGAGGCGCACGCCAAGCTCTCGTTCCGGCTGGTGGCACACCAGGAACCGGCCGAGGTGACCGACACGCTCCGCCGCTATGTCGCTGACCGTACGCCGCCGGGGATCGAGGCGACCGTCACCGTGGAGGGGCTCGGTGTGCGGCCCGCGTTCTCGCCGATCGACTCACCGGCGGTCGCCGCGGCCCGCCGGGCCATGGAACGCGCGTTCGGTCGCGAGGTCCTGTTCACCAGGGAAGGCGGCAGCGGCCCCGAGGCCGACCTGACCGGCATCCTTGGCGCTCCGCTCGCGTTCGTCGGCGTCGGCCTCGACGAGGACCGGGCGCACGCGCCGAACGAGAAGGCTGACATGGGGCTGCTGCTCAAGGGCGCGCAGACCGCCGCCTACCTATGGGAAGAATTCGCGGCGGCGGCAGCCGAGCTGCGACAGTGACCGCCAGGGGCTCGCCTGGTCAAGGTAGGCGATGTCCGGCCCGTCCGGCCGCGTCCGGGCTCGCGTCTGGCAACGTTGGCGATGTGGCAGTGCATACGTTGTTTCGTGGGCGATGTGACGTTGCCTATGTTGGCAAGGTCGGTCGGCTACGCTGGCTGGGCCGGGGTCGCGGGGACCGGGTGCGGGCCTCGACCGGCCCGTCCGGCCTTCGGCCGGCCCGTCCGAGTAAGCCGTCCGAGTAGGCCCGTGCGGCCCGTCCGAGCAGGCCCGTCCGGCCTTCGGCCGGCCTGTCCAAGTAGCCCGTCCGTGTGGCCAGTCTGTGTACCCGTCCGGCTCGTCCGTGTAGCCCGTCCGGCCGCGTCGGAGCAGGCCCGTCCGGCCTTCGACCGGCCCGTCCGAGCAGGCCCGTCCGGCCGCGTCCTGGCCGTCCGGCCTGACCAGCCCGACCGAGCGCCTCGCACGGTACGACTGGCAGGAAGGTCCGGCTTCCGTATCTGATATGTCCGGTAGGTGGCTGCCTGGAACTGAGATCCTGCGGCCGGACCTTATGCTGAGGCGGTGACAGCTCCTGCGGAAGCGGTGGCGGGCGGATCGGGCTCCTCACCAGGCGGCCCGGCGCGACCCTGCGTGCCCGTGCTCAACGGGTCGGTCCTGACCGGCGGCAGCGTCGAGCGGTCCACGGCCCGCCGCTCCGACACCGAATGGCTGGCCGGGGCGTGGGCCGATCCGGGCACTAGGGTGCTGGTCATCGAGAACGGGCAGGCCCTGGCCAGGTTCGAGGATGGCTCGGCCGGGCTGGTGTTCGTCCCGCCGGAACGGGCACCAGACGGTGCGCGGTTCCTGCTCGGAATCGACGGCGACGACGTGGCCTACTTCGGCGTCGGTGGCCCGCTGCCTGACCTCGGGGCCGACGCGGGAGTCCGCCGGGCCGGGCTGCGCGACGCCGGCCCGCTGCTGCCCGACCGGGACGCCGGGCTGCTGACCCACGCGGTAGCGCTGGCGAACTGGCATCAGGTGGCAACGCACTGCCCGCGCTGCGGGTCAGCCACCGAGCCGGTCCTGGCGGGGCACTCCAGGCGCTGCCTCGCCGATGACAGTGAGCATTTCCCCAGGACCGATCCTGCCGTCATCATGGCGGTCACCGACCCCGACGATCGCTGCCTGCTGGCCAGGAACGCGCAGTGGCCTGCCCGCCGGGTCTCGGTGCTTGCCGGGTTCGTGGAGCCAGGGGAGTCCGCTGAGCAGGCGGTGGCCCGCGAGGTGCACGAGGAAACCGGCGTGGTGGTCACCACGGTCAGCTACGCGGGCAGCCAGCCATGGCCGATGCCGCACAACCTGATGCTCGGGTTCCGGGCCACGGCGGCGGAGACTGACATCCAGGTGGACGCCGAAGAAATCGCCGAAGCCCGCTGGTACAGCCGGGAGGACCTGCGCGAGTGCCTGGTCAGCGGCGAACTGCTGATGCCGCCGTCGGTCTCGATCTCCCGGTGGCTGATCGAGACCTGGTACGGCAGCGAACTGGCTGAGCCCGGCTAGCCGAGCAGCAGCCGGGCAGCGAGTTCCAGGTGATGAGCGACGTCGTTCGCCGAGGCCCGCCTGGTGACCCAGGCGACCAGATTCGACAGCCACACATCGCCGATCACCCGGGCGATGGCCCGCTCGTCCGCGGTCGGCTCGCCCGGATGCATGGCGTCGGTGAGTATCTGCTCCATCAGCGCGGCCACGGCGTTGACCTCGGCGGCGGCGCTCGGGTCGGCGAACATGAATGCCCTCGTCATCGCCTCGGTCAGCAGCGGCTCGCGCTGCATGCTGCGGGTCACCACGCCGAGCACGTACAGCATCCGCTCGTACGGCGTGTCGCCGGGGACGGGGTGCTTATCCAGCCGCTCCTTGGTGCGCTCGAACTCCCTGGCCAGCCCGGAGACGAGCAGGTGGATCTTGGACGGAAAGTAACGGTAGAGCGTGCCGAGCGCGACATCCGCGCGCTCGGCGACCTCGCGCATCTGGACCGCGTCATAGCCGCCCTTGGATGCCAGCGCCAGGGTGGCGTCGAGTATCCGCCTGCGCCGCTCCCGCTGCGCGGACGAGCCTGTCTCAGCCTCGGCGGACCTGCTCGCTGCGCTCGCGCCGGATCCGGCGGCGGGCTTTAGAGGTGGCATCGGAGCCTCGTCTCCTCGGTGCGAGCTGGCGGCAGGTACTCCGCTAGCCGGTGATCAGTATAACGTGTTCTAATTTTGTCGGCCCGCTATCGACATCCGGCTGGCTGGCTGCCCAGGGACGAGGCACGCTGAATGGATTTCGAGCCTGACGAGACACAGCAGATCATCGCCAGTTCGGCAGCCGACGTGCTCGCCAGCCCGGCCGCAGCTCAGGCGCCCTGGCAGGCTGGCCGGGCCGCGGATGCGAGCTACGACGTCGCGGCCTGGCAGCGGCTGGCCAAGGCTGGCCCGCTCGCGCCAACCCTGCTGCCGCGAGTACCCCGATGACCGGCCTGCCGACGGCGTTCCAGGCGAGCGCTGATGACGCGGTCGCGCAGCGGCTGCGCGCGGTCGCGCGGCGGCTGATCACCGTTGGCCAGGCCGGCCCGCGCCCGGCCCGCGATCCGGTCAGCCTGCCGCTGATCAGGAACTGGGTCGAGGCGATCGGCGACACCAACCCGGTCTACACCGAATCTGAGTTCGCCGCGTCCTCGGTGCACGGTTCGCTGGTCGCGCCTCCGGCGATGATCCAGGTCTGGACGATGGCCGGGCTGGGCGGCCAGCGGGCCGATGACGACCCGACCGGCCAGATGGTGGCCGCGCTGGACGACGCCGGTTACCCGTCGGTTGTCGCCACCAACTCCGACCAGACCTACCGCCGCTATCTGCGGCACGGCGAGCAGCTGACCGTCAGGACGCAGCTGGTGGACCTGACCGGCCCGAAGCGGACCGCGCTCGGCGAAGGCTGGTTCTTCACTACCCGCAGCACGTGGCACAGCGGCGACGAGGCCGTTGCCACGATGGATTTCCGGATCCTGAAATTCCGCCCGGCGGCGGGCGCCGGTAACGCCGCGGCCGGCGATGGCCTGGCAAGGACCGGCGGCGTGCCTGCCGGGCCGGTCATCCGGCCGGTCATCTCGCCGGACACCGCGTTCTTCTGGGACGGCACGTCAGCGGGGGAACTGCGGATCCAGCGCTGCAGCGGCTGCGGAGCGCTGCGGCATCCGCCGGGTCCGATGTGCCCGAGCTGCGGTTCGCCGCACCCCGGATATGTGGTCGCGGCCGGGACCGGTGAGATCTTCAGCTACGTCGTGCACCACCATCCAGCCGTGCCAGGCAGGCAGCTGCCGATCGTCGTCGCCCTGGTCACGCTCGATGAGGGCGTGCGGATGGTGGGCGAGCTCATCGGGGCGGCACCTGACCAGGTAAGGATCGGGCTGCCTGTCCGGGTGGAGTTCGCCAGGATCGATGACGAGCTGACCCTGCCGGCCTGGCGGCTGACGGGATCGCGAGCCGGCGGCCAGCCGGCCCAGCCGTCCGAGCTGCCCGAGCCATCCGAGCTACCCGAGCTACCCGAGCTGCCCGGCCTGCAGGTCCAGGTCACGACCACGTTCGTGATCGCCGCGGCGCTGGCGACCAGGGACTTCACCGATGTGCACCACGATAGGGACCGGGCCGTTGCCAACGGCAGCAAGGACATCTTCCTCAACATTCTCGCCACTACCGGCCTGGTGCAGCGGTTCGTGTCGCAGTGGGCGGGTCCGCAGGCGCTGCTGCGGCAGATCTCGATCCGCCTCGGCGCCCCGTGCTACGCGGGCGACACGCTGAGCTTCTCCGGCCACGTCAGCGAGTACGGCGCCGGCCAGGACCACGACGAGTACGAGATCACGGTGACCGGCCGGTGCAGCCTCGGTGATCACGTCACCGGCACCGTCCTGGTCAGTGTGCCACGGGGCCGGGCGTGACCGGGACAGCGGCCGTTCGGACCACGGCCATCGCCGGGATCGGGGCTACCGAGTTCTCCAAGAACTCGGGCCGCAGCGAGCTGAGACTGGCCGCCGAAGCGGTCACCGCGGCGCTGGCCGACGCTGGCCTGCGGCCCTCCGACGTGTGCGGGCTTGTCACCTTCACCATGGACGGCAACGCCGAGATCGCCGTCGCCCGCGAGCTCGGCATCGGGGAGCTGACCTTCTTCAGCCAGATCGGCTACGGCGGCGGGGCGGCGTGCGCGACTGTGCAGCACGCCGCGATGGCGGTCGCGACCGGCGCCGCCGACGTGGTGGTCTGCTACCGGGCGCTGAACGAGCGGTCCGGCCGGCGGTTCGGCCGGGTATCGCTGGGCGCGGCGGCGACGCCGACGTCCGCGGGAATCGACAACGGCTGGCACTACCCGATGGGGCTGGCCACCCCGGCCGCCAACGTGGCGATGATGGCCCGCCGGTACATGCATGTCTTCGGCGCGGCCAGCGCCGACTTCGGCGCGGTGACGGTCGCTGACCGGCGGCATGCCGCGACCAATCCGGCGGCCTGGTTCTACCAGCGCCCGGTGACGCTGGCCGAGCATCAGGCGTCGCGCTTGATCGTCGAGCCGCTGCGGCTGCTCGACTGCTGCCAGGAGAGCGACGGCGCGGTCGCGGTCGTGATCACCAGCGCCGAGCGGGCGCGTGATCTGCCGCACCGCCCCGCCGTCATCGCCGCGGCCGCGCAGGGCAGCGGCTCCGACCAGTTCACGATGACCAGCTATTACCGGGACCAGATGACCGGGCTGCCGGAGATGGGCGTCGTCGCCGGGCAGCTCTGGCGGCAGGCCGCGATCGGCCCGCCGGAGGTCAGGACCGCCATCCTCTACGATCACTTCACCCCGTACGTGCTGATGCAGCTGGAAGAACTCGGTTTCTGCGGACCCGGGCAGGCGCGGCACTTCATCTCAGGCGGCGGGATCGAGATCGGCGGCCGGCTGCCGGTCAACCCGCACGGCGGCCAGCTCGGGGAGGCCTACATCCACGGCATGAACGGCATCGCCGAAGCCGTCAGGCAGATCCGCGGGACGGCAGCCAACCAGGTCCCCGGCGACGGCCCGGTCCTGGTCACCGCCGGCACCGGCGTACCCACCAGCGCTCTGATCCTGGCCGCGCCCTGATCCTGCCGCCGCTCCTGCCGTGCCGAGCAGGACGGCTCGCTGACCTGGGGCAGTTCGCCCGGCCGGGCGTGATCGCGGTAATGGCGGCTCACAATGGCTCCCATAACGGTCTTTAGCGTCTGGCCACCCGTCGGTATGCTGACCGCAGGATTGGTGCTCCTGTACGCGGGCGGCGTGGCGACGCGTGTGCGTCCGGGCCAGGCGGCTGCGGAGCCGGGCCCAGATTTCCCGGCCCGCGGGTGAGGAGGCGAAGTGGCCAGCATCGGCGGTGGCATCGCATCAGACGGCGCACCGGCGTTCAGGTCGACCGGAACAGGACGATTCGCTGTTCCCGCCCTTCGGGTAAGGAGCAGGCTATGAAGCGTGTCGCGCTCGTCGAACTGCCGGTGTGGGAGCGTATTACACCGTTGGTGTCCGGTTGCCTGCAAGCGTATGCCCAGACGGACGATAACGTACGGTCTGGCTGGGAGTTCGTCTATTACTCCAACAGCATCCGCACACCGGGCGACAAGGTGTGCTGGGGATCTGACCGCCATGGGCGCAGATGTCTACGCGTTCAGCTGTTACATGTGGAATATCGGGCTGGTGCGGCGGGTGGGGTGCCCGTATCATTGCGGGTTCTGTTACTGGGGGGCCGCGACGAATGACCGGGTATACCGGTTCGATGAGCAGCGGGTCAGGGACGAGATCACGTGGTTAGCCAGCCACGATGTGATGTGCCTGTATATCGCGGACGCGAACTGGGGGATGTTGAGCCGGGACGTCGACCTGTCGCAGCATATCGCCGACTGCGCGCGGAAATAGCAGGCGCCGACGATCCTGTATTTCTCGTCGGCGAAGAATAAGCCGCAGGCGGTGACGAAGATCACGGGCATTTTCCAGGATGCCGGAGTGGTGACGTCCCAGCCGGTGTCGCTGCAGTCGATCGAGCCGCGGGTGCTTGAGATGGTGGCGCGGTCGAATATCAAGCTGTCGGCGTTCGCCGCGGTGCAGGAGGATCTGCGGGCGAAGGGGCTGAGCTCGTATATCGAGCTGATCTGGCCGCTGCCTGGGGAGACGCTTGACTCGTTCAGGTCCGGCATCAGCACGCTGTGCGATAACGACGCGCAGACGGTGATCGTGTACTCGCATCTGCTGCTGAACAACACCCCGATCTATCACCAGAGCGAGCAGCTTGGCCTGGTGACCCGCCCGGCCGGCGGGGATGTCGCCGAGGCCAGGATCGTGGTCGGTACCGGGCATGCCACCCCGGCGGACTTCGCCGAGGGAATGCGGTACTTCTACGCGGTGCACGCGCTGCACAACACCCGGAGGATCCGGGCGACAGCCCGGTACCTGGCCCAGGCGGGCATCGCTTCCTACCGCGAGCTGCTCACCGCGCTGGCAGAGCTGTGGCGGGACGAGCCCACCGGGGACCCGATCGCTGAATACGTGGAACGGTCCATTCGCGACGCGGACTTCTACGACACCAACAACTACGGCCTGTTCATCCACACCGTGCTGCATTCCGAGCGGGCCATGTTCGGCGGGCAGGTGCGCCGGTTCGTCACCAGCCAGCCGTGGTGGCAGGACCCGCAGGCCAGGCTGCGGTACGAGATCGACCTGCTGAACTGGCCCTACGTCTACAGCAATTCCCCGCAGGACCCGCTGGACCACGACTTTGAGTTCCTCACCGTGCGCGATCGCGGCCGCCGGCACTACACCGTCGAGGTTCCCGCCTCCCACCTGCCCCTGCTCGCCGAGAGCATCCGCCTCGAAGAGACCGCGGCGGCCGACACCACCCGCGACGGCGCCTTGCTGATCCGGGTGGACCACAAACGGCTACAGTACCCCTTCATGCCCACCCAGACCCTGGACCACAACGGCAGTTACTGCCACGGCATGATCGAGAAAATCGAGAACATCACCCCGGTCTGGCGAGTGCTCGGCCCGGCGTGAGCCAGGTCACGCTGGCAGGCGGTCAGCGGCCGCAGGCCAGGTCCTGCTGCCCTCGGCGCGCCGGGCCGGCCATGTCAAGCGCGGCGATGTAGCCGAACGTCATCGCGGGGCCGATCGCCGCGCCCGCGCCGGCGTGGCTGCGGCCCATCACGGCGGCGCTGGCCCTGCCGGCCGCGTACAGGCCGGCGATCACGGTCCCGTCCTCGCGCAGGACCTGTGCACGCTCGTCCGTGCGCAGGCCGCCCTTGGTGCCCAGATCACCCGGCACGATCTTGATCGCGTAGAACGGAGGCCTGGCTTCCCGCCGCGCCGCGCCGCCCGATCACGGCGCGGCTGCCTGACAATGGGCAGATGATTGTGGTGGAGCCCGACCGGTTCGATGAGATGGTCGCCGACGCCCTTGACGATCTCCCGGAGGGGCTCGGGCAACTGATGCGCAACGTCGCCGTGACTGTGGAACATGACCCAGGACCGCCAGGCCTCCTCGGGTTGTATCAGGGCGTCCCGCTCACCAGCCGGACATCGCAGTATGCCGGCGTTCTCCCTGACCGGATCACGATCTACCGGCAGGCGATCTGCGCTGCCTGCCGCACCGACGCTGAGGTGGCCGACCAGGTGCGAAGGACGGTGATCCACGAGGTCGCCCACCACTTCGGCATTGATGATTCCCGGCTGCGCGAGCTTGGCTGGTAGGCGGTCGGCCGATAGTTGCCAGCCGGGAGGCGTGGCTTAGCCAGAGTCGGCCACCGCCTGGGCGATTACTGGCCTGGGCAGGGGCGGAGGCTCAGCCGCGCGGTCAGCCTCGCACTGGCTGACGGCGACCCGGTCGCGCGATCGGCGATCCGGCTGCGACATCCAGCAGATTTTGGTCTTCGAGCTGACGCGGCGACCGCCGATCACCGGCATCAGGCCTTCGGCGGCTCCGAGGCGTAATAGCCGATCAGCACGCTGACCTTCACATTGCCGGGGGCCTCAGGCTCGGACGGCTGTGCAAGCTCGTCCAGCACCTCCTGGAGTTTGCCTCGGATCGCCGCCGCCTTGGCCGCGGGAACCCACGCCTCGGCGACGCTCAGCACCTGGCTGAGGTGCGGCGCCGCAACCTCAGCCGCCGGTGAGCGCAGTGACCTTCTGCGGGCGCCGAAGAAGCCGCCGCGGAACATCTCGAGCAGGGCGGTGACCGCGGCCTCAGACTCCGAGCTGCCCTTCTCGTCATCGGTCAAGCCAGGTCCGAGCATCAGGTCGTGCTGGCACGCCTGGTAGCGCTGCTCAAGGATCCCTGAGACCAGCCGGCTGGAGACAGCCCTGATCAGCCCCACCGATTCGAGCTGCCTCATGTGCCTGTACAACTTGGTCTGCGGCTCGCCGATCGCGGCCGCTAGCTCTTTCACTGACCGCACGGGAAGCTCGCCGGCCGAGTCGTCCATCAGGACAGAGAGCAGGCGCAACCGGATCGGGTCGGCCAGTGCCTTCAGCGTCTGCACGTTGGTGACCGGCCGGATGATCTCGCTTGGGCCGGCACCGGTGGCCGAGTCCCCGGAACTGCTCATTGCGCGATCTGCTTGGACCGCCTGATCGTTGCTCACAGAAACATCTTGCCAGATGTTCACGGCGATGGCATCATTCACATGTATGTGAATGATGACGTAACACTCAAGACCGCGAGGAGCCGGCGGTGGCGCCTGGACCTGACGCAGCCGGCGTGGCTGGCGCTGCGGGGGTGGCTGGCGCTGCGGGGGTGGCTGGCGGCGACCAGGCCGCGGCTGGGGCTGGCGGCTCTGCGGTGGCCGGGGGTGCGGTAGGCGGAGCGGATGCCGGCGAACCGGAGGCCGCGGCCGGTCCCGAACCGGAGAGCTTTCCGCCGCTGCGCCGCAACCGGCAGTTCCAGACGCTCTGGGCGGGCTCGGCCGCGGCCGGGCTCGGGCTTACTGTCGCCGACGTCGCATACCCGCTGACGATCCTCGCTGTGACTGGCTCGCCGGCCAAGGCGGGGGCGTTCGCTGCGGTGGAGGCCGCCGGGCTGATCCTGGCCGGGCTGCCTGCCGGGCAGCTGGTTGACCGGCAGGATCCGCGCCGGGTGCTGATTGCCGTGGAGGCCTGCCGGGCGGCGGTGACCGGCGTGGTGGCGGCCGCACTGGCGATGGGATGGCTGACGTTCCCGCTGCTCCTGGGCGCGGCAGTGCTGCTCGGCATGGGCCAGCCAGCGGTCGCCTCGGCGCGCATCCTGCTGATTCGCGCGATCGTCCCGCCACCGCAGCTGACCTTGGCGCTGACCCAGGACGAGGTCAGGATCAACGGAGCAGACCTGGTTGGCCCGCCGCTTGGCGGTGCGCTGTACGGAATGCGGGCGCTGGCACATGCCGCGCCCTTCGTGTTCACCGCGCTTTCGATGGTCGCCTCGCTGATCTCGGCAATGCTGGTCAAGGTCGGCAGGCCGGCGCCGCCGGCGGATGCCGCTGGCGCGGAGCGCGGCCGGCGATCGGGCATGCTCGCCGGAGTCACGGCGATCTGGAGCAACCCGGTGCTCAGGGCGACCACGTTGCTGATCGCGATCGTCAACACGGTCGGCGGGAGCCTGGCGCTGATCGCTGTGGTGATCTTGCGGAACCAGTCGGTGTCCCCGGCGATGATCGGCATCGCGCTTGCGGCCGGATCGGTCGGCGGGCTGGCGGGCGCACCGCTCGTGCGGCCGCTGCACCGGCTGCGGCCCGGGGTGCTGCTTGTCGCGGTCTGCGCGCTCGAGGTTCCGCTGCTCACGCTGCTCTCGGTGCCTTACGGTCCCTGGTGGATGGCGGCGCTGCTGTTCCTCGCCATGCTCTGGATCCCGTCGCTACGGGTGCTGCTTGATGTGCTGATCCTGCGGCAGGCACCGGCCGCCGAGCGAGGCAGGGTGGTAGGCGCGGTGATGACGCTGATGGGCGTCGGCATCCCGGCCGGGCTTGCGGCGTCGGGGCTGATGCTCCAGTACCTGTCGGCGCGGACCACCATGCTGGTCCTAGCCGGCGTGCTCGCCGCCGGCGTGCTGTACGGCGGCGCCAAACCGACGCTGTTGCGGGCCCGCTGGCCGCCACGTCAGGGTCAAGCAGGTCCGGCGGAGGCAAGCTGATCGCCACGGTCACCGACCAGGACGGCAACCCGATCGGGCCGATCCAGTCGCCCTGACGCCACTGGCCAGGCGCGCATGATTCCGGTGCCCGCCGCCGGCCGGAGCGCTCCGCCTGGCGCGCTGTGCGCTTACGCTCATCGGACGGGGAACACTAATGTGACAGCGTGACCAACCTTCCTGAACCGGTCGACCCGCGCTCGATGCGGGTGTCCGACGCGGATCGCGACCGGGTCGCCGAAGTGCTCCGCGACGCGGTCGGCCAGGGCCGGATCAGCTTTGAAGAACTCGATGAACGGCTGGGGCTCGCCTACTCAGCCAGAACCTACGCCGATCTGGAGCCCGTCACCCGCGACCTGCCCGCGCCGGGCGCCGTCCTGCCCCCGGCCGCCCCGGCCGGCACGGTCGGCGGGCGCGGGCCAGAGCGCATCGGCGGCACGCCGAGCGGCAGCTACTCGCTGGCGATCATGAGCGGCACGAAACGGGCCGGAACCTGGGTCGTCCCGCACCGTTACGTCGCGGTGGCGCTGATGGGCAGCGTGCAGCTTGACCTGCGGCACGCGCGGTTCAGCCAGGCGCAGGCGACCATCTCTGCTTACGCGCTGCTTGGCAGCATCGAGATCATCGTGCCCGAGGACATCGAGGTGGAGGTGGGCGGGATCCCGATCATGGCCAACTTCGATCACCAGGCAAGCGGCCCCGGCCTTCCCGGCGCCCCGCGGCTGAAGGTGATCGGCCTCGCACTGATGGGCGACGTCCACGTCAAGCGCAGGCCGGCGGCCTGGCCGGGCAGCACCGAACTGCCTGCCGGCTGCGACCAGGCTCAGCTGCCTGGGCAGGACGCCTGATCGCCGCCACCGCGAACCGCGGAAGCACCAGCCGCCCGGCGCTGGCAGACTTGCGGCATGCGGCCTGACCTCGACGCGCTGCTCACGCTGATGCCGTTCGCCGGCCAGCTCGGCATCACCCTGGCCGAAGCCGATCCTGACCGGGTGGTCGCGCTGCTCGAATGGGCACCGCGGTTGTGTACCTCCGGTGGCGTGATGCACGGCGGAGCGCTGATGTCGCTGGCCGACACGGCCGGCGCGCTGGTCGCGTTCCTCGGCCTGCCGCAGGGCGCGAGCACGGCTACCATCACCTCGGCCACCCAGTTCTTCAGGCCGGTGACCGGCGGCACGGTGCGGGCGGTCGCGCAGCCGCTGCATCGCGGCGGCACGACGGTAACCGTGCAGACCAGCGTGCATGACTCGGCAGGCAAGCTGGTCGCGCACACCACCCAGGTCCAGGCGGTCAGGCAGGCGCCGAGGACGGCCGGCCGGGCCGGCGCGTCAGCCGGCGCGGGCCAGGATGAGGCTGTGCCCTGACTGATCTCCCTCGGGAATATAGCGGTGCCACACCGGTGACAGCCCGGCTTCGCCGAACCAGCGCAGGTACGTCGCGGTGTCCTCGTGATCCCAGAACATGTCGGCGCCGAGGTACGGCTCGGTGCCGGTCCACCGGCCGGCTCCCACGATGGCCAGGAACAGGCCGCCGGGCCGCAGCCAGCTCCTGATCCTGGTGAACAGCATCCGCTGGTCATCGAGCGGCAGGTGGATCAGGGCATAAAAGGACACCACGGCGTCGACGCCGGCTGGCTGCAGGCGCAGGGCCGTCATGTCGGCCCGTACCAGGCTCGCCGCCGGGACCAGCCGCTGTGCCCTGCGGATCTGGACCGCGGAGAAGTCGACGCCAAGCACCCGCAACCCGCGATCGGCAAGCTCGCGCGTCGCGGGAACCCCGGCGCCGCAGCCAAGATCAACGACGCGGGCCCGGCCGGGCAGCTGGCCTGCCAGCTCGGCGACCCAGCCCGCGTACCTGCTCGGATCTTCGGCCGATGACGACGCGGCGCGGCCGTCGTCGGCGCGGTAGGCGAGCGAGATCGCGTCGTAGCCGCGCCGGACGAGATCCCGCTGACTGGCCCGCAGCTGGTCCGGGCCGGGAACCAGCCGCCGCAGCCTGGTCAGCGTCTCGGCGAGGTTGTCCTGCGCGGTAATCCGGCGCGCCTCGTCCACCGCCAGCCAGCGCACCGGTGCATCAGGCGCTTCCGCCCGCGCCGAATGCCGATCCGCGGTTCGCAGGACAAAGCGCAGGTCAGCGTGCTCATGCGCAGGCTCGCCGACCGCCGCGGGCACCGGGACGATCACCACATGCCTGAGCTCGCCGTCTGGCCACGGCACCAAGTCGGCCAGGCCGGTCTCCTCGCGGGCCTCGCGCAGCGCGATGGCCAGCGGGTCGCTCTCGCCTGGATCACCGTGGCCGCCGACCTGAAGCCACGCCCGCAGGCGCTGGTGCCAGCGCAGCAGCACGGTGCCGCTCTCCGGGTGAACGATCAGCGCCGACGCGGTCAGGTGCAGCGGAGCCGAGCGCAGCCAGGGGTCGGCAGCGGTTCGCAGCAGCGCGCGGATCCGCTGGACGTCCGCTGCCTCGGTCTCGCTCTGCGGCTGATAGCGATCAAGGAAGTCGGGCACCGGCACCTCTACTGAATCGGCGGCAGGGTCTGGTCGGCGGCGAGCACCGGGGCGAAGATGTCGCCGCGCTCGGCGATGCGGTCACCGATGTTGCGGATCGTGAAGGCATCGGGGCGCAGATCCGGGTCGTCGAGCTCGGCCCACGCGATCGGCGCGGAAACCGGGGCGCCGGCGGCGGCGCGGGTGCTGTAGGGCGCCACCAGCGTCTTGTTGTGCACGTTCTGGGTGTAGTCCAGCCTGGCCAGGCCGGCCCGCTCGCGCACGTCCCACTTCCAGCTGACCAGCTCGGGAGTCACCGCGCCGATCGTACGGGAGAGCTGCTCGGCCCAGACGCGGGTCTCGTCGAAACCCGGCCCAGGCGCGATCGGGATCCAGATCTGGATCCCGCGCCTGCCGGTGACCTTCGGCTGGCCGCGCACCTTCAGGTGCTCAAGCGCGGTGCGGTGCAGCCGCGCCAGTACGAGCACGTCCTGCCAGCTGGTGGCCGAGCCGGGATCGATGTCGATCAAGGCGTAGCTCGGCTGGCGCTGGCTGCCGGTGCGCGAGGTCCAGGCATGCCATTCCAGCGCGCCGAAATTGGCCGCCCATACCAGCGCGGCCGGCTCGTCGACCACCAGGTAGGTGCTGGTCTTGTCCTGCCCGGCCTCGGGATTACGCCAGCGGGGCACCCAGTCCGGCGCGTGATCGGGCAGCTGCTTGTGCCAGAACCCCTGGCCGCCGGCGCCGTCCGGGTAACGGTTCATGTTGAGCGCCCGGCCAGCCAGGTAGGGCAGTATGACCGGCGCGATCGTAGCCGCATAGCCGATGAACTCCCGCTTGGTCACCGGTTCCTCGTCCGGGCGGGCCGGGAAGAGCACCTTGTCCAGGTTGGTCAGCCGCAGCTTCCGGCCGAACACCTCCCAGCTGCCGCCGGATCGCAGGGCCCGCAGCGCATCAAGCTCGGCCTGGTCCGGGCCTGCGATGGTCGGCGCGCGCAGGGCAACCGAGGCCTGCGAGGCCGGCAGGTCGGATCGCCACATGCGTTCCGGGTCGGCTTTGACCTCCTCGTTGGTGCGCCCACTCAGCACCGAGTGCGGGTGGTCCTCGGGATCCCAGCCGGCTACCGCGTATTCGTCGTGCTTGTGCAGCAGCAGCCATTGCTCTCCGCTCGGCTGGCCTGGCCCGCGCCGCACCAGCACCAGGCGGCCACGCAGCTTGTGGCCATGCACATCGACGTGCAGCTCGCCCGCCGCGACCGCGGCAGCCGGATCGTCGGTGTCGTGCGGCTCCCAGGTGCCGGTGTCCCAGACCGTCACGTCGCCGCCGCCGTACTCCCCGCGCGGGATCACTCCCTCGAAGTGCAGGTACTCGACCGGATGATCCTCGACGTGAACGGCGGTGCGCTTCACGGCGGGATCCAGGGTTGGGCCCTTGGGCACGGCCCAGCTGACCAGCACGCCATCGATCTCGAACCGCAGGTCATAGTGCAGCCGCCGGGCGCGGTGCCGCTGCACCACGAACCGCCGTGAGCTGTCCGTCGCACCGGCCGCCGGCTGCCCGGCCGGCTCGGGAGTGCGGGTGAAGTCCCGCTTGCCCTGATAGGCAGCGAGCTTGCCCTTGGCTGGCGAGCCGCTGGCTCGCGAGCGGCCAGGCATTACGGCCCGGCGCCCGCTGGCCGGCGACCCGTCCGGCGGGGCGGCGTCATCGGCATCGGCACGGTGCTCATCCTTCCGGCTGACATCATCGCATGTCGCCACCGGCCGCTGGGTACCGCTCACCGTCAGCCAGCCCGCCTGCCGCACCGCCGGTGCGGCTAGGTTCTGTCTATGGCTGCTGACATCGAGCTTGAGGTCGGAACCAGGACGGTGCGGATCTCCAATCCTGACCGGGTCTACTTCCCGGCCCTCGGCGCGACAAAGCTGGATCTGGCCCGCTACTACATCTCGGTCGGCGACGGCATCGTCCGTGCTCTGCGCGACCGGCCGTGCATGCTGCACCGCTTTCCCGCCGGGATCGCGGGGGAGAAGGTGCATCAGAAGCGGGTGCCCTCCGGCGCGCCGCCGTGGCTCGAGACGGTCAGGGTGGAGTTCCCGCGGTACGGGCGGCACGCCTACGAGCTATGCGTGACCGAGCTGGCCAGCGTGATCTGGGCGGTGCAGATGTCCACCGTGGAGTTCCATCCGTGGAACTCGCGTAAGGCCGACACCGAGCGGCCTGACGAGTGGCGCATCGACCTTGACCCGATGCCGCACTGCGGCTTCGGCACCGTGCGCCGGGTGGCCCAGGTCGTGCACGAGCTGCTCGACGAGCTCGGCGCGGCCGGCTGGCCGAAGACCTCAGGCGGTCACGGCCTGCACATCTACGTCAGGATCGAGCCGCGGTGGGGCTTCGGCGAGGTGCGGCGGGCGGCGCACGCGTTCGCGCGGGAGGTGGAGCGCCGCGCGCCTGACGATGTGACCACCACCTGGTGGCGCAAGGACCGTGACCCGGCCAAGCTGTTCGTCGACTACAACCAGAACGCCCGCGACCACACGATCGCCAGCGCCTACTCCGTGCGCGGCGCCCGCGAGGCGACCGTGTCCACCCCGATCACCTGGGACGAAGTCGACGACGTGGAGCCGGGCGACTGCACCATCGCGACCGTGCCCGCGCGCTTCGCCCGGCTCGGCGACCTGCACCGTGGCATCGATGACGCCGCCTACTCGCTGGACACCCTGCTGGAATGGGCCGACCGCGACGGGCTGGACTAGCCGGGGACGGCGCGCCGCGGCCCGGCGCGGCCCGGCGGTCACTCCCCGGTAACGCCGTCGAGCAGTTCCCTGGTCGCGTCGGCATGCCCGGCGTGCCGCGCGGTCTCGTTGATCAGGTGCAGCAGGACCCACCGCAGGTCGGTGCCCTCGGCCCGGTTGCACGGCGCGGTCAGCGAGGGAATCGCCCTGACCACGGCGTCGGTTCGCCCGGCGCGCGCCAGGTAGGCGGCGACGGCCTGGCTCACCGTGAGCTCAGCCCCAGGGGCGAACTCCTGCTCGCTGCGGCTGACCTGCTCGCCGAGCATCCCGCCGTCGATCCACCGCCACTCCACCCTGGTCAGGTGACTGACAATGCCGAGCAGCGAGATCAGCGCACCATCCGGCGTCCACCTGGCCTGGTCGTCGGTGAGTCCGGCGATCTTGCGGAGCACCGCGCCGCGCAGGTAGCCGAGCCAGGAAAGCAGTAGCGCACGCTCGTCCGGGTTGCCGCCAGGAAAGTCGGGCCCGCCGCCGGTGGTCATGACCGCGCCAGACCGCGGACGGCGCGGCGCCAGGCTGCCAGCGCGGCATCGATCTGGTCACGATCGACGTCCACGTGGGTCAGCATCCTGACCCGGCCGACGACCACGCCGGCCAGGACTCCCTCGGCCGCGAGGCGGCTGATCCACTCGGCCGGGGTGCGGCCGGTGCCTGCCACGTCGACGAACACGATGTTGGTCTGGACGGCGGCTGGATCGACCGAGCCTGGCAGCAGCTCGGCGAGGCCCTCGGCGAGAGCGCGGGCGTTCGCGTGGTCGATGTGCAGCCTGGCCGGGCCGTCTTCCAGCGCGATCAGGCCGGCCGCGGCCAGTATCCCGGCTTGCCGCCACCCTGCGCCGAACAAGATCTTGATCCGCCTGGCCTCCTCGATGAAGCCAGCGTCCCCGGCCAGGATCGAGCCGACCGGCGCGCCGAGGCCCTTGGACAGGCAGAACATCATCGCGCTGGCCTCGGCCGCGTATTCGGACACCTTCGCGCCGGTGACCGCGCAGGCGTTGAAGATCCGCGCGCCGTCCAGGTACATCGGCACGCCGCCCGCCGCGCAGGCGGCGGCGATCCGCCTGACGTCCGTCACCGGCATGACGCGGCCGCCGCCCACCTGGTGGGTGTTCTCGATCGCGACAAGATCGACCACGCTGCCTCGGTTCGGCTCAGGGTCAAGCGCGGCCGCGATCTGCTCGGCGCTCAGCAGGCCGCGCTCGGCCGCGATCTTGCGGAAGATGACCCCGGACAGCACGGCCGCCGCGGCCGCCTCGGTGTTGCCGACGTGCGCCGTGGCCTCGCACACGGCCAGATGGCCGGACCTGACGAGTGCGTGCAGGGCGACCTGGGTGCACATGGTGCCCGACGGCAGGAACACGGCGGCGTCCTTGCCGGTCAGCTCGGCCGCGCGTTCCTCAAGCCGGTTCACCGTGGGGTCGTCGCCGAACCGGTCGTCGCCGACATCTGCCTCCGCCATCGCGCGGCGCATGGCCCGCGATGGCCTGGTGACGGTGTCTGAGCGAAGGTCGACGAGCGCGTCCATCCCCTACCTCGTTCCTGCCGGCCCTGCGTCGATCTGGCCGGCCCCTCCTTCGATCTGGCCGGCCCCTCCTTCGATCTGGCCGGCACAGCCTCTGCTCGCAGTATCCGCCATCGCCTGGGCGCCTTCATCGCTGCGGTACAGTCATCCCGAATCGGACGGATCCGGTGCCAGCAAGGTAGGAGCGAGCGTCGATGAAGGCTCTGGTCAAGGCCCGTGCCAGGGCCGGGCTGTGGCTTGAGGACGTGCCGGTTCCCGAGGTCGGCAGGGATGACGTGCTGATCCGGGTGTTGCGGACCGGCGTGTGCGGCACCGATCTGCATATCTATGACTGGGACGGCTGGGCGCAGGCCAACGTGCCGGTGCCGCAGGTGATCGGGCACGAGTTCGTCGGCGAGATCGTCGAGATGGGCTCGGATGTGCACGATCTGCAGCCGGGGGACCTGGTCAGCGGCGAAGGACATCTGGTCTGCGGCAGGTGCCGTAACTGCATGGCAGGACGCCGGGTGCAATGCGCCAGAACCCGCGCGGTCGGAGTGGACTACCCGGGCGCGTTCGCCGAGTTCATCGCGCTGCCCGCGGCCAACGTCTGGCGGCACCACAGCGACATCGACCTGGACGTGGCCGCCATCTTCGACCCGTTCGGCAACGCGGTGCACACCGCGCTCGCCTATCCGGTGCTCGGCGAGGACATCCTGATCACCGGTGCCGGGCCGATCGGGATCATGGCCGCGATCGTCGCCAGGCACGCGGGTGCCCGCCACGTGGTGATCACCGACGTGTCGACGTACCGGCTTGAGCTTGCCAGGCGGGTGGGTGCAACGGTGGCAGCCGACACCATGAAGACGCCGCTCGCCAAGGTCATGCAAGACCTGGGCATGCGGGAGGGTTTCGACGTCGGCTTCGAGATGTCCGGCAAGCCCGTGGCGCTGCGGGAGATGCTTGCCGTGATGACGCATGGAGGCAGGGTGGCCATGCTCGGGCTGCCTGCTCAGGAGTTCCCGATCGACTGGGCGCACCTGGTGCTCAACATGATCACGATCAAGGGCATCTACGGCCGGGAGATGTTCGAGACCTGGTACGAGATGTCGGTGCTGATCCAGTCGGGCGTGGACATCAGCCCGGTCATCACGCACCGTTTCGATGCCGCGGACTACGCTGCCGCCTTCGAGACGGTGCGCTCTGGTGGCTGCGGCAAGGTGGTGCTCACCTGGGCGCACCGCTAGAAGGACAACCGCAAGGGGCTGATAGATGTTCGCCAGCGTGCAGTCACAGATCACCGCGGAGCTTGACCAGATCAGGGCCGATGGCCTGGTCAAGTCCGAGCGGATCATTGTCAGCCCGCAAAGGGCCACCATCGGCATCGCCGACGGCACCCAGGTGCTCAACTTGTGCGCCAACAACTACCTGGGCCTGGCCGACGACCCGCGGATCATCGCCGCCGCGAAGGAGGCGATGAACCGGTGGGGGTACGGCCTGGCCAGCGTGCGCTTCATCTGCGGCACCCAGGACGCGCACAAGCGGCTCGAGCGCCGGCTCTCCGACTTCCTCAGGACCGACGATACGATCTTGTACTCGTCCTGCTTCGACGCCAACGGCGGGCTGTTCGAGACCCTGCTCGGCGAGCAGGACGCGGTGATCAGCGACGAGCTGAACCACGCCTCGATCATCGACGGGATCAGGCTGTGCAAGGCACGCAGGCTGCGGTACCGCAACAGGGACATGGCCGACCTGGAAAAGCAGCTTGCGGCCTGCGCGGATGCCCGGCGCAGGCTGATCGCCACCGACGGCGTGTTCTCGATGGACGGCTACCTGACGCCGCTGGCCGAGATCTGCGAGCTGGCCGAGCGCTACGACGCGATGGTCATGGTGGACGACTCACACGCGGTGGGCTTTGTCGGCCAGACCGGGCGCGGCACGCCTGAGCTGCACGGCGTGATGGACAAGGTGGACGTGCTTACCGGCACCCTCGGCAAGGCCCTTGGCGGTGCGAGCGGCGGATACACCAGCGGCCGCAAGGAGATCATCGACCTGCTGCGGCAGCGGTCGCGGCCGTACCTGTTCTCCAACTCGGTGGCTCCGGCGGTGGTCGGAGCGTCGCTGGCGGTGCTTGACCTGCTGCAGTCCGGCGCGGACATGCGGGCAAGGCTGCGCGAGAACACGCAGTGGTTCCGCGACGCGATGACCGAACTCGGCTTCGACATCCTGCCGGGAGATCACCCGATCGTGCCGGTCATGATCGGGGACGCGGCGCGCGCGGCCGCCCTTGCCGACCGGCTGCTGGCCAAGGGTGTCTACGTAATCGGCTTCAGCTATCCGGTCGTGCCGGTGGGCAAGGCCAGGATCAGGACGCAGGTCTCTGCCGCCCACACCCAGGCCGACCTGGAGCTGGCCGCCAACGCATTCGCGCAGGCCAGGGACGAGCTGGGCTGACCGGGCGGCAGCGGCCCGCGGATGCCAGGCGGGCCGGCCGGGAGCCCGGAATCCGGCTCATCCCGACTCTCCCGGCAAGATCTGGCAAGGCCCGCAGATTCGACATGTGCCATAGTTACCGCATAGAGGCCATTAGCAAGTATATGATGACTAATGGTCATGGCCTCCTCTAGCTGAACATCCCCGAGAGGCCGCCGTGATGATCGACTTGCGGGTTCTCGGACCATTGACGCTCACTGTTGACGGTCGGCTGGTCCGGTTAAGTCCCCTCCTCCGCGTGCTGCTGCTGTGCCTGCTGCTTGCCAGGCAACCGGTGCCGGCCCGGCGGCTGGCTGAACTGCTGTGGGGCGGGGACCCGCCGCGGCAGTGGCAGGTAACCCTGCGCAGCCACGTGTACCGGCTGAGGCAGGCGATCGGCGCCGGCGCACCTGGCGGCAGCACCAGCGTGCTGGCCACCGAGACGGTGGGCACGGCCGTCTGCTATGCGCTGCGGATCCCGCCCGAGTGCGTCGACGCCACCCATTTCGAACGGCTGGTCACCGATGGCAGGAACGCGCTCGGCGCCGCCAGGTACGCCGAGGCCGCCGCGCTGCTCGCAACGGCACTCGGGCTGTGGCGGGGCCAGCCGCTGGCCGACGTGGCCGGCCGGCCGTTCGCGCTGGCTGAGGTCGGGCGGCTGGAAGGCCTGCATCGGGCGGCCAGGACCGCGCGGATCGAAGCCGAGATCGCGCTCGGCCGGTTTCGCGAGGTCATCGGGGAACTTGAGGGAATGCTCGCCCGCTGGCCGACCGACAACGGGCTGCGGCGGATGCTGGTCGGCTGCCTGTGCCTGGCCGAGCGATACGGAGATGCCGCGCGGGTCTGCCAGGTCGGCATCAAGCTGGCGCTCGACCAGGGCCTCGATGTGACCAGCCTGGAGGCCCTGCAGCGGGAGGTGCTGCTCGCGGCCCCGCCGCGGTGAGGCTCCGCACCCGATGGCAACCGGGCCGCCACGACGCCAATCCCTGCCACGCGGCGCCCCGTTCCTCGCGTCGGCAATCCCCCTTCCACGCGGCGTCCGCTTCCACGCGGCGTCCCCCTCCACGCGGCGGCAATCCCCCTTCCACGCGGCGTCCCCTTCCACGCGGCGGCCATCCCCCTTCCACGCGGCGCTGCGAGCGTGGTCGCTGAACATGGCGGGACGGCCCCGGCTGGGAGTCTCAGCCCGGCGGTCAGGCCGGCTGACCAGCCGCGGCCGCGCCAGCAACCGTGAGGGGTGCGACATGAGGCACAGGAAGATCACAACTGCGGGCGCCGCCGCCGTGCTGGCGGCGGCTGCATGGCTGACGCTGCCTGTCTCGCAGGCAGGCGCCGCGGTGCCGCAGAGCGCGTACGGCTGCAACCTCAACACCTGCATCGAGATCGACGGCAGCGGCACGACCGTGACCGCGATCTTCGGCCAGACCAGGAATCCGGGCAGCAATTCCATCAAGACCACAGGCACCGTCTACGACAACAACGTGTCCATCCACACGTTCCCGCAGGTGACGCTGGCGCCTGGCGGCACGATCACGCAGGAGTGGGCCTCGCCCGGCTACCACTTCAGAAGCGGTGACAAGGTATGCGTGAAGTACAGCGGGATCGCCGGCCAGCCATGCGAGACGATCGGGTAGCGCGGGACGGCCAGGATGCGGTCGGGCGTACCAGATGCTGACCTCGGCGCTGGCGGCGACCTCCTGGCAGGAAGTCGGCGTCGAGCGTTCGCGGGGTGAAAGTCCCGGCCTGCGGGAGCAGGTCGAGCACGCTGCCGGCGGTCACGTGATCGGCGATCCAGTTGGAGGCATAACCGCTTCGCATCCGTTGACCGAGATCGCCGGCCGCTCCCCGGCTTCTGGCGAACTGGACAGCGAGTAGCAACTGGCGACCGAGCCGCCCCCGGCCGAGCTGGCATGCCCGCGCGCATGCCCTGCCTCCACGGGATGATACCCCTAGACTAGAACATGTTCTAGTCTAGGGACCAGCGGTGCGGCAGGCGCCTGGCTGCCGCCATGGGCGAGGACGGCGTGCACTCCGGCCAGAATCCGGGTGCCGGGTAAGGAGCAGCCGGTGAGCGAGAGCGTCGGGCAGTCCGTCGTCGGCGCTGTCGGTGACTTGCTGCCGGTGCTGCGGGACCGGGCGCAGGAGACCGAGGACGCGCGCGCGGTTCCGGCGGATTCGGTGAAGGCGCTTGAAGACACCGGGTTCTTCAAGCTGCTGCAGCCCGCCAGGTTCGGCGGCCTGGAAGCCGATCCGCTGACCTACTACACGGCGGTTCGCATGATCGCCAGCGCCTGCGGGTCAACCGGCTGGGTCGCATCGGTGATCGGATTGCACGCCTGGCAGCTCGCGCTCTTCCCGCTGGCCGGCCAGCAGGAGGTCTGGGGTGCCGACCCGGCCACCAGGATGTCCTCCTCCTACGCCCCGACCGGCCGGGCCGAGGCGGTCACCGGCGGCCACCAGGTCAGCGGGCGCTGGAGCTTCTCCTCAGGCTCCGGCCACGCCAGCTGGGTACTGCTCGGCGCGATCGTCACCGACTCGCAGGGCAGCCCGGTCGATTTCCGCACCTTCCTGCTGCCCGCAAGCGACTATGTGATCGACGATGTCTGGGACACCGTCGGGCTGCGCGGCACCGGCAGCAACGACATCGTGGTGAGCGGCGCGTTCGTGCCCGAGCACCGCTCGCTGAGCTTCGCCGACGTCACCCGGTGCGCCTGCCCTGGCCAGGAGTCCAACCCGGCGCCGCTGTACCGGATACCGTTCGGCTCGGTGTTCTCCTACACGATCACCACGCCGATCATCGGGATGGCTACCGGCGCCTACGAAGCGCATGTCGCCTATCAGCGGGACCGGGTCAGGGCAGCGTACATCGGCCAGAAGGTGGCCGAGGACCCGTTCGCCCAGGCCAGGATCGCCGAGGCAGCCGCCGAGCTGGACGGCGCCTGGCTGGCCCTTGAGCGGAACATGACCGAGCTGATGCGGCATGCCTGGGCGGGCGAGCCGATCCCGATGCCGCTGCGGCTGCGGATCAGGCGTGATCAGGTGCGCGGCACCGGGCTGGCGATCAGCGCGGTGGACAAGCTGTTCGAGAACTCGGGCGGCCGGGCGCTGCGGGCCGGAACGCCGATCCAGCGGTTCTGGCGGGACGCGCACGCCGGCCGGGTGCACGCGATTAACGACCCCGAGCGCGCGCTGTCGATGTTCGGCCGCGGCGAGTTCGGGCTGCCTCCCGCCGTCGACGCGATGCTATGACCTGGGCGGCGCAGACCGGCCGGTTCGCCGAGGTCAGCTGCGGATCGGCGGCCGGGCCGCCGAGAAGGCGATAACCACACAGGTGTCCCTCCGAACGATAGAACCGTCGCAGAAAGGGTGATCGTCGGCCCGGCGCGGACGTGCGGGCTCTACGGCAGAGCGCTCGCAGCCACGGCGTCAGGCGGCGAGGAGTGGGTGTGCCTTCGCTCGTTCGTAGAGTGGTTCGGGCGCCAGGTCGATACCGTCGGGCCGGATGCTGAGCTGCAAGCAAGCTCAGCGCCACGCTCGGCAGGCACGTCAACGACCTGATGGTCTCGTTCTACGTGCGCACCCCGGGCGGATTCGACATCGAGTACGGCACCGATGGGTTGCTGGTCGACGACGCCAGCTGGGTGACCAGGCAGACCACCGCGATCAGCTTGTGGGGGCATGCGTTCGCCGCGCACTGATCCCGCCGGGCAGCCGCGGTGGCCGGTGCGCCGGATGGCCGGCCGGCAGGTCAGGCCTTAACCTGGGTCCGTGATGACTGCCCGGTTACGCCAGCGGGGACACTGGGAATGAAAGCCCGTCATCCGGTGCTCGGGTGATCGTGGAACCAGCCGTCACGCCGACCAGGTTCGAGCCGGATCCAGAGCGATTCCGGCAGGTGCTAGGCCACTTCTGCACCGGCGTCACGATCATCACGGCGGTGGATGACGGCCAGCCGGTCGGGTTCTCCTGCCAGTCGTTCGCCGCGCTGTCGCTTGAGCCGCCGCTGGTGCTGTTCTGCCCAGCCAGGACATCGGCGACCTGGCCCAGGATCGAGCGTGCCGGGTTCTTCTGCGCCAACATCCTGGGCGCCGGCCAGGGCGAACTGGCCAGCCTGTTCGGCCGCAGCAAGCCCGACCGGTTCGCTGCCATCGCATGGTCGCCGAACACGGCAGGCTCGCCGGTCATCGACGGCGTGCTGACCTGGGTCGGCTGCCAGGTGCAGGCGGTGCACCAGGCCGGTGACCACTTCGTCGTGATCGGCCAGGTGCTCGAACTCGGCGACTGCGGCCCCGATCGGCCGCTCATTTTCTACCGGGGCAGATACGGGACCTCGTCCAGGCAGACCGACGAGGGTCTCCCCGAGGTGGTCGAGACGCTGCTCGCCTGGCCGCGCTACGCCGACTGGATGTAGCAGCATCGACGATCCCGGGTCCAAGTGCCCGATGGCCCCGATGGCCCCACCGCGCTCCGCCGTGCCAGGGCGGCGAACCGAGGCGTTGTCCCGCCGCATCGGGGCGGGCCCGCTTCGGTGACCAATGCTGGTTACAACGGATAACGGACATTCATAGAGCCGTCCAGATGGTGCTTGTGTCCCCGGCCCGCAGCCCATCGAGTCGCTGACGCAGAGCCTGACGGTAGCGCCCGCCGTCGTGAGCGCGGCGGATCGGACCGGTGAGCTGGACCAGATCACGCATCGTCATCAGGACCTGGCAGCCGTCCCATGTGGCCAAGTCGTAGCCGTACCGGCGGACAAAGTCTGTGATCCAGCCAGAACCCTTGCCGTACCTGGCGGCAGCATGCCAGGTCGGAATCAGGTCGACCTCACGCGGTCCCACGCTGACCCAGTCCCAGTCACCCAGCACGACACCGGCAGGGACTGCCCCGGCGCAGGACAGCAGGTTTCCGGCCCACGCATCGCCGTGGATCAGGCCGTGTCCCAGCGGCCAGTCAAGGCCCGCGATCGCATCCCGCATCTCGCCGATCTGGTTGCTGATCCAGGCACGCTCGTCGCCGGTCAAGACCGCCGATAGCTGAGCGTCCTCGATCGTGGCATCCAGCGATTCCAAGGGAACCCAGGCGGGCAGCGCGACAGGCGGGGCCTCGGCCTGGTGCAGAAGCCGCAGGACCGCGGCCAAATGGCCGGAGTTGGGCGGCGGATCGTCCAGGGACTGCGGGTAGTAGGCCCAGAAGCTGACTACGGCCCCGTCGATGACCACCGGACCCGTCCCGTCCAGTGGCTCTGTGGCCGGAAACTGCAGCGCACGGACCAACCAGCGGGTGACGGCCTGGCTGCGGCTCACCTGTCCAAGCGCGTCACGGCCACGAGTGACGCGGGCGACGGCATTCTGGGCCGGGAGCAGGTAGATCGCGTTGCTGTAGTGATGAATCAGCCTGCCCCCGCCGGGGTCCAGGCCCGAGACGCCGCACGCGTGCCGCATCGCCAGCCAGTCATCAGACTCCCCGGCAGTCACGACCTCGTTCCGGCCATGCACCGATCCAGATCCTGTTCCAGCTCCCGCACCACGGGCAGCCGACAGGCAGCGAGACGACGGCGAACCGCGCCGACGGCGTCGAGCGCCCTAGCGCTGGTCAGGCTGCCGAGCACGGGCAGAACACCGCGCATCACGTCGCGGGCCCGGCCGACATCTGAGCCCGCGTCCGGCGCCGCGTCCTCGCCCGGCAGGTAGGAAGACGCGAGAGCGGCGGTGGTCAGGACGTGGCGGCGGTGCATGCCATCGGTGACGTCCGGTGCCCGCGCCGCGTGTTGGCGCACCAGGTCACTTCGGCCCAGGTTCGCCGCAGCGTACATCGACTCGGCGGCCAGCTGCCGATCCGTGAAATACGTGATCCATGACGGCTCGGCACCGGGCATGGCCCGGTCCAGTGCCCGCTCGGCCTCGTTCAGGGCGTGATCGCTGCCGCTGGCATCGCTGCGCAGCGCAAGCGCCCGTGCGCGGACCGCGTGGCAGCGAGCCAGCGTCAGGGCCGACCCCGACCTCCTGGCCGCGGCAACAGCCGCGTCGGCGAGCGAGATCGCGTCGGGCCGTGCCCCTTGATGCTGCGCCTGCATCGACATATTGGTCAAGATGCTGGCTCCCGAGGCCAGATCGCCGCTTATTTTGGCCATCCGCAGCGCCTTGATGTAATACCTCTGGGCGAGACCCTGGCATCCCGAGTCAAAGCACATGAACCCCCCGACGTCGCACAAACGCGCCGCCGCCGCGAATAGCCGCCGGCCGACCTGGTCGGTATAGCTGCCGGCCAGCAATGGCGCAACGACAGCATCGCCGTAGCAGATCAGCGTCGCGCGGGCATGACCACCGCCAAGCTGGTTGTCGGCGTCATGGAAGGCCGCGCACATCGACCACACCGCATCGACATCGGCCTGACCAACGCGGCGTCCCGTGCTGGATGTAACGTCCGGGTCCGCGGCATCCCGCAGCCATCGATCGAGCGGCTCGGCCAGCGCCGCGACTGCCCACGCGGAAGCGAGCACGATCCGGCGCCGCATGTCCGACCTCCACAACCCGCTCACGCCCCTGGCCACCTCCGCCGGCGTCGCGCCCCACTCTACGCCCAGATCATCGTCGGCATACGCGACGAAGAGGTTAACAATCACTCCGCCAGTATCTAAAGCCCTGTCATAAGCTTCGGCGATGTCGATGGTGACAACCCTGTTACCGTTCTCTGCGTTGCGGAGATGACTCTCCGAGAACGCGGTAAGGCGCGCGAGCCTCGCGATTGACAATCCCGCCGCTTCGCGAGCAGCTCTCAAATCATGCCCTATGCTCCCGGCCGCAGTAGTTTCGCTGTCACGGCTGAATCGCTCTGAATCGGTCGGGCTCATTGCCTCTCACCCCGGCCCCACGGCAGTCTGTTCGATGCTGTACGGGAAGCTTCCTGAACCATGCACGTACCACCCTCAGCGTAGCTGAGCCGGTACGCGGTAAGCCGGACGGAGGGAAACCCAATTTGGGCCATGAGATAGTGAGTGAGGCCGCGGCTCCTGCTGAACGACCGGCCGGCCTGCCGTCGGAGGCGGTCTGGGGTGATGCCACCGCCCATGTCGAACTGCCCGCGTTGCCGCTCACCCCGAGCTGGGCAAGGCGGCATGCCGAGGCCGTGCTCGCAGATACCGGCCGACACGATACAGACCGCTGTTCTCCTGGTATCAGAGCTGGTAACCAACGCCGTCGCCGCAATGGCCGGGCTAGCGCCTCCTCCCGCCGCCGCAAGTGCGGGATTAATTACCCAGACCCTGCGGAGGCAGGCAGGACGGATAGTGATCGAGGTATCCGACTCCGACCCGTGCCCGCCGGTACCGCAACACGCCGGGCCCGACGCCGAGTCCGGGCGCGGGTTGATGCTCGTCGACATCCTCAGCAAGGACTGGTCCTACTTTTTCCCGCCATCCGGTGGCAAAACCGTCTACTGCATCATCGCTGTCGAATCCTGACGAGCACTTTCACTGCAGACTCCGGTCTGCGCCTGTTCAGGCCACGGACATGACCAGGCACCGCCGCAGGCCGCGCCGGCCAACACCTGAAAGCACTGTCACCCGCGCCAGCACCAACCCAGGAGCCTGGCATATTGAGCGAGACGAACGACGAACTGCGCGATCACGATGGCCGGCGCGGCGGTCACCTGATCACGGCTGACTGCCCGCTGGACTGCCTGGCGTTCCACATTTCGGCTAAGGCATTTAACCCGCTGGCGTCTGAACTGCCATGGCTGCTCAAACGCCGGGTCACCGTGGGCGATGTCGCGGATATGCAGCTGCGCCGCCAGCTCAGGCACATTCGCCACCTCGGGCCGCGCCGGATTGGCGAGATCGAACTTATCCTGATACTGACCGGGCTCATCTCCGCGCCCCGCGACCCTCCCGGCACGGCTGCCGAAGCCAGCCGCAGCTGAGACCCAGCAGAAGATCAGCGGCATCGGCGCGCCCGGCCGATCGCGATCACCGTCATCCCCGCCCGAGATGAGTGGCCAGCGCAACGCGAGCACTCGGCCGCTGTTCCGGCAATTCCTGACCGGCGAGGTCATCTCGTCAGCAGCCAGCATGCGTAGCCGCCGGGCCGGCATTTCAGAAATCAGGCGGCAATTACGCCTTACCGCGTTCACCGCACCCGCATATCTCACTATTATTGAATCCGAATGCTATTGCGCGCAATATTCAATGGCTTCAATATCTTCATTCGCGCTCGGCGCCGTGATACGTTCGGGCTCCTCTAAAATATTCTCGGCGGCGCGAGGTGCGGAAAATGAAACTGGTGCAGGCTGGTTTAGCGCGCGATATCGCAATAAGCTTGTTGCTGGTCATCGGGTGGCAACTTTTGTCCGCGGCCCTGGCCTGGGCCGACCCGGTGCACTGGACCTGCCAGAGCATCACGCTGGCCGTGGCGCTGACGCCGGGCGGCCCGGACAGCCAGGCGGTCCTGGGAACCTACTGCGTGCCTGCCACCTGGGCGGCCGGCCCGCACGAGGCCGACGTGCTCACCCCCGGCGCGACCTACAACGGCTCCTACTGGGACTGGCCGACCGATCCCGCGCTCTACTCCTACCTGGACAAAACTCTGCGAGCTGGCCGGGCCACGCTGGATTACGACCGGATCGGCACCGGGGCAAGCAGCCATCCGCTCAGCACCGAGATCAGCATCGATACCGATGCGTACGTCCTGCACCAGATCGTCGCCTGGCTGCGGACCAGCCGGAGCTACCGGCGGATCAACCTGATCGGCCACTCGCTCGGCTCGGTGATCTCGATCCAGGAGGCCGGCCATTACCAGGACGTGAGCAGGGTCGTACTCACCGGCCTGCTGCATGAGCCGAGCATTGGGGCAGGATTCGCCACCACGCTCCTGTCACTGCTTTATCCGGCGGAGCTCGACCCGCAATTCAGTGACCGCGGGCTCGATCCTGGCTACCTGACCACGATGCCGTTCACCAGGGCCGCGGCGTTTTATTCATCCACCGCCGATCCGGCCGTCATCGCCTACGACGAGGCCCACAAAGATGTTGTGTCAGCAACCGATCTGAGCAGCCTCGCGAGCACCTGGGGGCTGCCGCCCGGCCCTAATATGTCGGACAGCATCACCGCGCCGGTGCTTGTCGTCATCGGCGCGCGGGACGCCATCTTCTGTACCGCGCCGCCAGCACTTGACTGCCGGGCCCCGGCCGAGCTGGCCAAGTCAGAATCGCCCTACTACGATTCCGCCGCAAGCCTGACGATCTATTCCATTCCAGATACCGGTCATGATATTGCCCTGCACCCGTCGGCGGATCTGTCATTCGCCATGATCAATGACTGGATCAGCGGTCACTCCACGGCGATCTCGCACCAGACGACCTTGCCCTGCGGGCCCGGCCGCCAGCCCCACCGCCGGCTCAGCGCCGCGACCACCATCAGCCCGCGCCCGTGCTCCGCGCTGGCATCCCATGCGCACGGCAACTCCAGCTGACCGCCGGCGGAGTCGTGCACCTCGATCCGAAGCGTGCCCGGTTCCGCCTTGACGACAAGGGCGAACTGCGCCTGGTCAGCGGGCTGCGACCGGCCAGGTGCAAGTGCCGTGGCGCGGATGGCGTTGGTGACGAGCTCAGAAACGACCAGGACCGCAGTATCGATCAGCTCCTGGCAGGGCGGGCGGCGGGCGTGCGCCAGCGTCGCGGCCGCCCACCGCCTGGCCTGGCGAACCGCCATCGGCACGGCAGGTAGCTCAAGGCGGCCGCCGGTCGGATCGGGTAATTGCCCGGAGATAAGTCCGGTACCACCCTTATATCTATCCGTCATGGGCCACTTCCCGTGCGGTCATGGTGTCGCGACGGCCGCGACATCCGGCGACCTGTGTGGGCGCCTTGGTGGCCGACTGTATAGCAGATTGCCGTCAGCCCGGTACGCGCTGTGACAATGGTTGGCGTTTCCGGCGGCTACACGAGTGGCGATATCTTATTCTCCCCGGCTGGCGGGGAGACTATGTGTGATGATGGTAGACGGCGGCAATCACGGGGTTACGTTCATGCCAACCGGTCGGAACGGAGCAGAAAAGCCGCGGGGGAATGACAGTGAGCGGTAAACCACGCAGCCTCCGGCAGGCTCAGGCGCAGCTGGCTAACCAGCTGCGCGACCAGGGCCGGACTTGGGCGCAGATCGCGGCGGTCTTCAGTGCCACCTACCGGGTGAACCCGCGGGTCGCGCTCCGGCAAGCGCACGGCTGGAGCCAGCCGCAGGCGGCGGAGCGCTGGACCGCTCGGTGGCCCGATGACCCGAAGACCTTCAAGAACTTCTCGTACTGGGAGCAGTGGCCTGGCCAGACCGGCCACGCGCCATCGCTGGACACGCTGGACCGGCTGGCGCAGCTCTACCAGTGCAAGGTCACCGATTTACTTGCCGACTGCGGCGACTACGGCGCTCCGGCTGCCGGGAGCAGGCTGCGTGTCTATGACCGGCCGCGCGGCGCGCCGCCGCTGCCTGCCGAGCATGCGCTGGCCAACCGGATGGCCGCGGCCGCCCGGCCGCAGGCGCCGACCATACCCGCTTTGCAGTCGGCGCTGGAGACTATCAGGAGTGCTCAGGTCAGCGAGCTGACGCCGATCGAGAGCGATGAGCCGGTCCGGCGGCTGCGGCGCCGGACCTTGCTGCTCGAGGCGAGCAGCGCGCTCGCGCTGGTCGCCGCGGCGCCGGTGCTCGAGGTCCCGCGACTGTCAGGCTACTCGGCGTCCAGCCGGATCCGCACCGACCTGGCCATCGTGTCCTACACCGCGGAGGTCGTGGCCGGGCTGCGGCGGCTCGGCGGCGCGGTCGGCCCGAGGATCACGCTGTCGCCCGCGATGGCGCTGCGGTCGGCAATGGCCGCGCTCGCGAGGAACGCGCCGGACATCGTGACCAGCCAGGCGCTGACCGCCTACGGTGACCTGACCCAGCTCATCGGCTGGCTGATGTTCAACCTCGGCGATCACAAGGCCGCGAGGTACTACTACGACGACGCGCGTTCGGCTGCCTACCGCGCGGGCAACGATGACCTGGCCGCGTACTCGCTCGCCGCATCGAGCCACCTGGCCATCACGCAAGGCCGGTTCCGCCAGGCAGTCGACCACGCTCAGGCCGCGCAGCAGGCGGCCCGCGCCTGCCGCAGCCCGTACGCGATCGCCTACGCGAGCGATATCATCGCTCGCGCCTACGCCAGGACCGGCCAGGTGGCCAGGTGCCAGGCGGCGCTTGACAAGGAGCGGGCCGCGCTCGGAGCCATCGATGACCAGACGCCGCGCGCCCCCTGGTGGTATTTCTACGACCGTTCCTTCTACTGGGGGACGGAATGCGAATGCGCGCTCAAGCTGGACATGCCGGTCGACGCCTCGGATGCCGCGTCCAGGGCACTCGGCCAGCTCGGGCCGCTGAATCTGCATAACAGCGCGCTCACCCTCGCGTTCCGTGCCGAGGCGCTGATCAAGCAGGACGAGATCGAGAGCGCGTGCGAGGCGCTGGCCGATTCGGCCAGGCTGACCACGCTGAACAGCTCGCAGCGCATCTCGCGGCGGGTCGATTTCCTGCGCGGCCAGCTCAGGGCGGCCGATGACACGGCGGCGGTGCGCGAGCTTGACGAGAAGCTGGCCGAGTACCGGCGAGCCAGGGCGGTCGCGGCCGAGCCCGCTGGCACGGCCAGGCCGTAGGCTGCCGACCGCGACACGAGAGCAGGTGCCTGTGGCCGATGCCGACGTAGTTCCCGACGGGACGGAAACAGACCGGCCGAGCGTGGCACGGCTGTACGACTTCTTCCTCGGCGGCCATCATAACTTCGCCGCTGACCGGGAGCTTGGCCGCAAGCTGCTCGCCGCCGAGCCGAACGCCAGGTACATCGTCGCGGAGAATCGCGCTTTCCTCGGCCGGGCGGTCAGGTTCCTGCTGGCGGCTGGTGTCCGCCAGTTCCTCGACCTGGGGTCAGGCATCCCCACCCAGAGCAACGTGCACGAGATCGCTCAGCGCGGCGACCCGGAGGCGCGGGTGGTGTACGTGGACAACGACCCGGTCGCCGTCGGGCACAGCAGGCAGATACTGAGGGGCAACGAGCACGCTGCCGCCATCCGCGAGGATCTGCGCCAGCCCGAGGCGATCGCGGCCAACCGGGACGTCCGCAGGCTGATCGACTTCAGCGAGCCGGTGGGGCTGCTGATGATCACGGTGCTGCATTTCGTGCTGGACGCCGACGACCCGGCCGGCATCGTCGCCAGGTACGCCAGCATGCTGGCGCCAGGGAGCTACCTGGCTGTGTCGCACGCGACCTACGAGGCGGCGCCCGACGCCGCCGCGGAGATCGAGCAGATGTATGCCCGCACCTCAGCGGCCGCGCAGACTCGCTCGCACGAGCAGATACTGCGCTTCTTCGACGGCTTCGAGATCGTCGAGCCCGGCCTGGTCTACCTGCCGCTGTGGCGGCCGGACGGCGCGGCACCCGAGCACCCGGAGCGGGCCTGGTTCTACGCCGGCCTCGGCCGCAAGCCGCGGGCCGGCCGCGCGCCGATGCCGCAGGCCGCCGACGTGGCCTGAGCCGGCCTGGCCCGCGCCTCGCGGTTAGCATGGGCGAATGGCTGGCCGCTCGCACCGACCTGGGGGCGCCGGCCTATCTGAGCCGCGCCAGCCGCTGGCTCCCGACCTTCCCGACGAGCTCACCCCCGCCGTGCTGCCAGGGGACGACCTGGCCGACGGCGGCCTGTATGAGTTGCTGGCCTTCGATGACCTGGACCTATCCGGCCGGGAGGCGGCGGCCGCCGAGGTCGACCAGTGCCGGCTGCGCAACGTCAACCTGAGCCGGGCCAGGCTCCGGCGGTCCCAGCTGCTTGACGCCGTGCTCGAAGGTTGTGACCTGGCGAACATGCGCGCCGTCGATTGCTCGCTGCGCCGGGTGGCGGTCTGCGCCAGCCGGATGACCGGGCTGTCCTGGCTGGACGGGCAGTTCCGCGACGTCACGTTCGACCGGTGCCGGATGGATCTGGCCTCGTTCCGGTCCACCGCCTGCACCGATGTGGTCTTCAGCCACTGCCGGCTTGACCAGGCCGACTTCGGCGAGAGCGACCTGCGCGGCGCCCGGTTCGATGGCTGCGACCTGACCGGCGCCCAGTTCGACAAGGCGCGGCTGTCCGGCGCCAGGTTCGCCGACTGCGAGCTGACCGGGATCGGCGGGGTCACCAGCTTCGCCGGAGCGATCGTCAAGAGCAACGACCTGCTCGCCCTGACGTTCGTCCTGGCCGGGGCGCTCGGCATCAGGATCGAGGACTGAGGCGGGAGCGATCGCATGCAGGTGGGCGTGGTTTTCCCGCAGACCGAGATCGGCGCCGACGGCGGCGCCGTCCGCGGCTATGCCCAGGGGGCGGAGGAACTCGGCTTCGCTCACCTGCTGGCCTACGACCATGTGCTCGGCGCGGACCCGGCCGTGCACCAGGGATGGAGCGGGCCGTACGACATCGAATCGACGTTCCATGAGCCGTTCGTCGTGTTCGGGTACCTGGCCGCCGTCACCTCCCTTGAGCTGGTCACCGGCGTGATTATCCTGCCGCAGCGGCAGACGGCGCTGGTCGCCAAGCAGGCCGCTGAGGTAGACCTGCTGACCGGCGGCCGGTTCCGGCTCGGGGTGGGCCTTGGCTGGAACCCGGTGGAGTACGAGGCGCTCGGCAAGCGCTTCGATGACCGGGGCGCCCGGCTGGCCGAGCAGGTAGGGCTGCTGCGCAGGCTGTGGACCGAGCGGACCGTGACCCATGAGGGCGACCACGAGCGGGTCACCGGGGCCGGCCTGGCGCCGCTGCCGGTGCAGCGGCCGATTCCGGTGTGGTTCGGCGCGCATTCTCAGCCGGCGCTGCGCCGGGCCGGCCGGCTGGGCGACGGCTGGTTCCCGCAGGTGCCGCCGGGCCGGAGGCTGGACGAGGCCAGGTCGATCGTCGAGCAGGCGGCCGCGCAGGCCGGCCGCGATCCCGCCGGGCTGGCCATGGAGGGCCGGGTGACCTGGGGCCGTGGCGGAGCGGCGGAGGTGGCACGGCAGGTGAGCGCCTGGCGGGAGGCCGGGGCCAGCCATGTGTCGGTGAACACGATGGGCGCCGGGCTCGGGTCGGCAGACGGCCACCTGACCGCGCTGGCCGCCATCGCCGCTGCCCTTGAGCTGCGCGCCAGCGCCTAGATCCGCTCGATGATGGTGGCCGTGGCCATGGCGCCGCCCGCGCACATGGAGATCAGCGCGGTGCTGGCGTCGCGGCGCTCAAGCTCGTGCAGCGCGGTGGTGAGCAGCCTGGCCCCGGTGCTGCCCACCGGATGGCCGAGAGCGATCGCGCCGCCGTTGACATTGACCAGGCCGGGATCGGCACCATGCACGCTCAGCCAGGAGAGCACGACCGAGGCGAACGCTTCGTTTATCTCGAAAATGTCGATGTCGGTGATCGTCATGCCGCTGCGCCGCAATACCCGCCCGGTCGCCGCGATCGGGCCGTCCAGGTGGAAATACGGGTCGTCGCCGGTCAGGCACTGGGCCACGATCCTTGCCCGCTGCGCCAGCCCGACCTCGCGCGCGCGGTTCTGCGCCATCAGCAGGACGGCGGCGGCGCCGTCGGAGATCTGGGACGAGGTCGCCGCGGTATGCACTCCGCCTTCGATGACCGGCTTGAGCCTCGCCAGCGCCGCCAGGCTGGTCTCCCGCAGGCCCTGGTCGCGGTCGATCATGGCGGTTTCACCGGTCGGCTGGCGGTCGGCGTCGAGCACGGGCGCCTTCACCGCGGTGACCTCACGGCCGAACCTGCCCTCGGCCCACGCCCGCGCCGCCGACTGCTGCGAGGCAAGCCCGAACGCGTCGGTGTGCTCCCTGGTCAGCCCGCGCCGGGCAGCGATCCGCTCGGCGGCGAGGTACTGGTTCGGCAGGTCGATCTGCCAGCCGGCCGGCCGGGGGGTGCCGGCGCCGGCCGTCGCCGCGGTGCCAAGCGGCACCCGGCTCATCGCCTCCACCCCGCAGGCCACGCCCGCGTCGATCGCGTCCGCCGCGATCAGGCCGGCGATCAGGTGCGCGGCCTGCTGAGCGGATCCGCACTGGGCGTCCAGCGTCATGCAGCCCGCCTGGTGCGGGAGCCCGGCGTGCAGCCAAGCGGTTCTTGTCACGTTGTTCGACTGCTCGGCGGCCTGGGTCACGCAGCCGCCGGCGACCTGCTCAACCAGCACCGGCTCGATCCCCGACCGGTCAATCAGCGCCAGTTGCGCGGCGCCGAGGAGCTCGGCCGCGTGCAGGCCGGACAGGCTGCCGTCGCGCTTGCCGATCGGGGTGCGCACGGCATCGACGATTACCGCTGTACCCACGCTGCCTCCTCGCTGCGCGGCGGCATCCCGCCGCTCCTGCAAGACTAGAACCTGTTCTTGATTTTCGGTTACCGAAGGTTCACCGGGGCGCTCATGCATGGTTCAATCCAGCTAGAACGCGTTGCAGCCGGGAGGTCAGCCCATGGCCGAGCCGCGGATCCCGCCCGGATTCGACTTCACCGATCCTGACCTGTACGCGAACCGGGTACCTGCGGCCGAGCTGGCTGAACTGCGCCGTGCCGCGCCGGTCTGGTGGAACGCACAGCAACGGGGCGCCGCCGGCTTTCATGACGAGGGCTTCTGGGTGGTCAGCAAGCATGCCGACATCGTGGAGATCTCGCGGTCCAGCGAGAAATTCGGCAGCTGGGAGAACACCGCGATCATCAGGCTGGGCCAGCCGCAGACCCCGGAGAGCATGGAGCTGCAGCGGCTCATCCTGCTGAACATCGACCCGCCGGAGCACACCAAGCTGCGCGGCATCGTGTCGCGCGGGTTCACCCCGCGGGCGATCGGCAACCTGCGCGCCGCGCTGGCCGAGCGGGCCGGGCGGATCGTGCGGACCGCGCTGGCGCAGGGCACCGGTGACTTCGTCACCGACGTCGCCTGCGAGCTGCCGCTGCAGGCCATCGCCGAGCTGCTCGGCATACCGCAGGAGGACCGCAGGAAGATCTTCGAGTGGTCGAACACGATGATCGGCTACGACGATCCCGAGTTCGGCGCGGATGGCACCGCGGCGGCTGGTGAGCTCGTCGGCTACGCGATGACGATGGCGCAGGACCGCATGCAGTGCCCGCGCGACGACATCGTCACCAAGCTGGTCCACGCGCAGATCGACGGCGGCCAGCTGAGCTCGGACGAGTTCGGCTTCTTCGTGATCTTGCTGTCCGTGGCTGGCAACGAGACCACGAGGAACGCGATCTCGCACGGGATGCTGGCCTTCTTCGAGCACCCCGGGCAATGGGAGCGCTACCTGGCCGGCCGGCCTGCGACGGCGGCCGATGAGATCGTCAGGTGGGCGACCCCGGTGACCGTCTTCCAGCGGACAGCCAAGGTCGACACGACGCTCGGCGGCCAGCAGATCAAAGCCGGCCAGCGGCTCGGGTTGTTCTACCGGTCGGCGAACTTCGACGAGGAGGTCTTCGACCACCCCGAGCGGTTCGACATCTCGCGGAGCCCGAACCCGCACCTGGGCTTCGGCGGCACCGGCGCGCACTACTGCATCGGTGCGAGCCTGGCCAGGCTGGAGATCGACCTGATCTTCACCGCCATCGCCGACGCGATGCCGGGCATCGCGCAGGCTGGCCCGGCGCAACGGCTTCGGTCTGGCTGGCTGAACGGCATCAAGCACCTGCCGGTCAGCTACCGCTGAGCCTGGCCCCTGCCGGGCGCGGGCCGCGGCGGCATGGCCGTCAGTCCGGGGTGTCGGCGACCACCCACATCGAGAAGTACTGCGAACCGCCGCCGTAGGCGTGGCCGAGCGCCGTCCGCGCGCCTGGGACCTGGTGCTCGCCGGCCTTGCCCATCACCTGCATCGCCGCCTCGGCGAAGCGCAGCAGCCCGGATGCGCCGATCGGGTTCGAGCTGAGCACGCCGCCGGATGGATTGACCGGCAGCGAGCCGGTGATCTCGGTCTCGCCCGCCTCGGTCAGCCGCCAGCCCTGGCCCGGCCCGGCGAATCCCAGGTTCTCCAGCCACATCGGCTCGAACCAGGAGAACGGCACGTAGATCTCCGCGGCGTCGATCTGGGCGGCCGGGTCGGTGATCCCGGCGGACCGCCATAGCGCGGCGGCGGCGTCGGCGCCCGCCCTGGGGTTCACGTTGTCCTTGCCGGAGAACATGGTCGGCTCCGTCCGCATCGCGGTGCCGCGGATCCAGGCCACCTGGCCAGGTGATGCCTGGGCTGCCGCCTGGTCGCCGAGCACCACCGCGCAGGCGCCGTCCGAGGACGGGCAGGTCTCGTCGTAGCGAACCGGGTCCCACAGCATTGGCGAGGCAAGCACCCGCTCCGTGGTCATGTCGGGCTGCCGCAGATGCGCGTACGGGTTCCTTGCGCCGTTGCGCCGGTCCTTGGCCGCCACCATGGCGCCGATGTGAGGCGGGGTGCCGCTGCGCCTGATGTAGGACCTGATGTGCGGCGCGAAGTAGCCGCCGGCCCCGGCGAGGACCGGCATGGAGAACGGCGGCACGATCGACAGCGCCCACATCGCGTTGGACTCGGACTGCTTCTCGAACGCGACCGCGAGCACCCGGCGATGCAGGCCGGCCTGGATCAGGCTGGCCGCGACCAGCCCGGTGGCACCGCCGACCGATCCTGCCGTGTGCACCCGCAGCATCGGCTTGCCGACCGCGCCGAGCGCGTCGGCCAGGTACAGGTCAGGCATCATCACGCCCTCGAACAGATCGGGCGCCTTACCGATCACCACGGCGTCGATCTGGTCCCCGGCAAGACCCGCGTCGGCGAGCGCCCGGTCGGCCGCTTCCCGGCAAAGGCCGGCGATCGACACGTCGGTCCGCTTGCTGCGGTGGTGCGTCTGCCCGGTGCCAAGCACCGCCGCCCGCTGTTTCACCTGGCCTCCAGCACGCAGATCAGGTTCTGCTGGAGCGCGGGGCCGCTGGTGGCGTGGCCGACAGCGACGTCGGCGCGGCCGGCCATGATCTCGGCGGCCGCGCAGCCGATCCTGGCCAGGCCGGCCGCGAACATCGGGTTGCTGCTCAGCGCCCCGCCGGAGGGATTGATCCGCGCGTCCTGCGCCAGTCCGAGCTCGCGGCGCAGGATGAGCTCCTGATGGGTGAACGGCGCGTGCAGCTCGGCGACCTCGGCGCGGGCCGCGGCTGCCGCCCGCCCGGCCGCGGCGGCCGACGGCGCCGAGGTCAGGTCGCGGGCGCCGAGCGCCGCGGAGTCGATGCGGTGCTCGAAGCCGGTGATCCAGGCCGGCCTGGCGCACAGTTCGCTGGCCCGCTCGCCGGCCGCGATCACGACCGCCGCCGCGCCGTCGCCGACCGGCGCGCAATCGCGGGCGCGGAGCGGATCCGCGACGTAGGGCTCGGCGAGCAGCTCGGCCAGCTCGCGCGGATCGGCCAGGCTGCGCGCCGCCACCAGCGCCATGTCGGCCTCGGTCCACAGGCCAGCCTCGATCCCGAGCCTGGCCTGCAGGGCGGCGATGCTGACCGAGTCCGGCCAGAGCGGCGCGAGCAGGTACGGATCGAGCTGCAGGGCGAGCAGGCGGCGCAGGTGGCCAGCGGACGACTTGCCGAAGCCGTAGGCCAGCGCGACGCTGGCCTCCCCGGTCAGCAGCTTGACCCAGGCCTCGTACAGGGCCCAGGCGCCATCCATCTCCACATGCGACTCCATCACCGGCGGGAAGGCCCCGATCGCGTCGACCGCCGACACGAACGAGAACGCCCGGCCGGCCAGGTAGTCCGACGACCCTGAACACCAGAAGCCGATGTCGTTCTTGGTCAGGCCGGTGGCCCGGTAGATCTGCTGGAATACCGGAACCAGCATCTCGACCCCGCTGGTGGTGCTCGTGCTCCGGCGCTCGGCGGGCGCCTGCGCGAAGCCGACCACGGCTACCTCAGTCATGCCGGCCGCCGCCTGGCCTGGGCCGCCGGCCCGTGGCCGGCGATTCCTTCCTGCACGGGCGCGTCCTTCTACAGGTGGTGGGCGTAGCTGTCGTACGGGGCATCGGGTTCCCCGGTGGGCCGGAAGTGATCGATGTTCTGCGACGTGGTGCCCCACGCCTCGCGTGGTTTCCACACTGCCCTGACCCGCATCCCCATCCGCACCTGCCCGGGCTCGCAGCCCAGGATCAGGTGCTGGAAGGCGATATCCGCCCCGTCGATCAGGACGGACGCCGCGACGTACGGCGGTGTGACGTGCTGGCCGCGGAACGGCACGTTGACGATGCAGAAGGTCGTCACGATGCCGGTGTCAGGCAGTTCCACCTCGGTCGTCGTCGGCACGCCGTCCACCGGGCAGGCCCCGCGCGGCGGCAGGTAGACCTTGCCGCAGGCCGGGCAGCGCTGCGCGATCAGGCGGCCCTGCGCCAGCGCGCGCAGATACGAGCTCTCGCCAGGGGAGACGGCGTGGTCGTAACTGAGCCGGACCGGCGCGGTGATCATGGTCACCGGTTCCGCGGCGGAGGGCTCCCACGCCGCGCGGCCCGCTGGCGCGCCGGGCTCGCCAGGCTCGAAGCACGCGATGTCGGTGAGGCCGGTGCCGCGACGATCCGACCAGCGCGGCCTGACCCGCAGCCCGGTGCGCATCAGGCCGGCGGTGCCCGAGTCCACCGCATGCAGCATCGCCGTGCTCGCGCCGTCCAGCCTGATCAGCGCCCAGCCGAACGGACGGCGGAGCGGCTGGCCCTCCAGCGGGCTGGCCATCCACGTCCAGCTGACCACCGTGCCGCCCGGCCCGACCTCGACAAGCTCGGACGGCGGCGCCGACGTCACCGGGTCGTATTCGAAGGGCGGGGCGTGCACCCGCCCGTCGCTGGCCCTGGCACCCAGGATGCGCCGGTCCGCCAGCGCGGTCATGAACTCGCTCAGCGTCGGCCCGAGCGAGCGGGTGTAGTCGAACGAGATCTCCAGCGTGGCGTGCAGCGGCTGGTTCACGGTCACGATTGTGCCAGGATGGCTGTCGCCCGTGTCAGCATGGCTGACGCCGGCGGCGCTTTCACGGACTCGCGTCACGGAGAGAAAGGACCGCTCCGATGCCACGAACGCAGCCACGCTGGGTTCAGCCGCTCTCGGCGAGTTCGGGCGCCGCGCGGATCCGGCTGTTCTGTTTCCCGTACGCCGGCGGCGGCACGGCGATGTTCCGTGACTGGGTCCCTGAGCTGCCGCCCGAGGTAGCGGTCTACGCCATTCAGCTGCCCGGCCGGGAGGGCAGGATGCTCGAGGAGCCGATCGGCGAGCTGAACGCCGTACTCGCCGAGTTGCAGCCGGTGATCGTGCCGCATCTGAGTGTCCCCTTTGCTTTCTTCGGCCACAGCATGGGCGCGGTGATCAGCTGGGAGCTGGCCAGATCCCTGAAAGCCAGCTGCGGGATCAGGCCGGCCCATCTGTTCGTCGCCGGCAGCCGCGCGCTGCCGGCCGCGAAGCTGTGGCTGACCGGCTTCGAGGCTCTCTCTGACACCGAGCTCGCCGAGGAAATGCGCAATCTCAACGGCACGCCGACTGAAGTGATGCAGGACGCCGAGCTGCTGAAGCTGGTGCTGCCCGCGTTCCGCGCTGACCTGAGCCTGCTCGCCAAGTACCGGTATCAGCCAGGTCCGCCGCTCGACTGCCCGGCGACCGCGTTCGGCGGGGCCAGCGATCCTGTGGTACCGGCGGACGTGCTCGGCGACTGGGCCGAGCTCACGACCGGAGACGTGCACGTGCGCGTGCTCGATGGCGACCATTTCTTCGTTCATAGTGCGCGCGCTGAACTGCTCGCGACAATCGCCTCGCGACTCGGTTTCAGCGCCTGAACGCGGGCCATTTCCCGAGCCGCCAGCCGTTGGCGCTCGCGGTGGCCGGCAATCGTGATCCCAGGCCGCGCATATCGGCTATATCGACTCTAGATCGGGCAATGCTACTATCAAGCCCGTTCGAACCGGGCGAAAAGTACCTTACGCCACCGGTGCATGCCGTGATGGTCAGATATTGCATTGCTGGTGCCGGCCAGGCCATTTCCTAGCCGGGCAGCCTCGTTAACTGGCCATTGCCGCGGCTGATCTCCACGGTCGTGATCAGGACCGCATAGCTAGGAAGGGAAAAGATGACGAACCCTTTCGATGACGAAGAAGGCAGATTCTTCGTGCTGGTCAATGACGAGGGCCAGCATTCACTGTGGCCCGTCTTCGCCGATATTCCGGCCGGGTGGCGAAGCGTCTACGGCGAGGAGAGCCGGCCGAACTGCCTTGCGTACATCGAGGAGAACTGGACCGACATGAGGCCGAAGAGCCTCATCGATGCGATGGAAGCCGCCGCCAAGTCAACCGATGCCTGACCGGTCGCACACCGGCCGCGTGATCGCGGTGCCAGCGGCGAGGGTCAGCCGGGCAGCGAGCGAGCTGACGCAGACCGGGGATTTCACATAAGCACCTAGCCGGACGAGCCGCCCAGCGAGATCTGGCGGCTGCCGTCGTCATCAGGAGTGAACCAGTTAGATCGGCAGGGGCTGCGGAGCGGGTGGTAATGCGCGGGAGTCGGCCGGGCGGCCGGTGGCGTACTGCCCGTCGCTGGCCTGCCTCGCGCACTCGGCCGCGAAGACGCCGAGCAGGCCGTGCAGCGCAAATCGCCCGGGTGCGGTGGTCAGCAGCAGGTTCGCGTCCACCAGCCGCTCCAGTGCCTGTGCCACGTCCGCAAGGTCGCCGCCACCGGCCTGCAGCGCGTCGGCGGCGGTGAACTGGCCACCGGGAAGCAGGCCGGCCAGGAAGAACGCGTGCCTGGCCGCCGGATCGGCAGACTGGTAGGACCGGCGGAAGGCGGCCCGCACGTTGAGGTCGCCGGCGACCAGCTCACCAAGACGGTCCTGCTCGTTCTCCAGCCTGGCGGCCATGTCGGCGAAGGTCCAGTCCGGGCGGGATGCGAGCCGGGCTCCGGCGATCCGCAGGGCCAGTGGCAGCCCTCCGCAGAGGCTGGCCGTGCGCCGCACCGCGGCTCCGCCAGGATCGGCGCCCGCCCTGCCCGAACTGCGGATCAGCAGCGTGGCCGCATCGTGGGGCGGCAGCATGCCGACGGTCAGCAGCCAGGCCTCTTCCAGGCCGACGAGTATGCGCCTGCTGGTGAGGATCACCCGTGACGCGCCGGGCGCCGGAAGCAGCGTCCTGGCCTGAACCTCGCTCCTGACATCGTCGAGCACGATCAGCATCCGCTTGCCGGCGGTCAGCGACCGGTACAACCCGACCAGCTCGCTGACCCTGGCCGGCCGCCCGGCCGCGGGCACCCCGAGCGCCTGCAGGAAGCCGCCGAGCACCTGGCGCGACGTTCGTGGCACGCCGCTGTGCGCGCTGATGCCGGCGAACAGCTGGCCGTCGGGGAACTCGTCTTTCAGCAGATGCGCGACGTGCACGGCCAGAGCGGTTTTCCCCGCTCCAGGAGCGCCGGTCAGCACCGTCACCGCGAGGTGCTGACCGGAGGGCGACCCAGGCAAGCCTGGCTGGTCGGCGCCGGCCGGGCGAGCGGCGTGCGGGCCGGAGACGGCCTGGGTGATCTCGGATGCCCGGCCGACGAAGGCCGAGAGGCCGGACGGCAGCTGCCGTGGCGCGGCCAGCGGCGCTGGCCAACGGTCGGTTCGCTGGTCGGCATGCCAGGCACGGTCGGCTGTCAGGTTCCGGCCGGCCGGTCGGGTGGCCGGCCGGGTGGCCGGCTTGGCGTCACCGCCAGCGGCCAGGTTCTCGGTCAGGATGCTCTGCTGCAGCGAACGCAGCTCGGTGCCTGGCTCAAGCCCGAGCTCGGTCACCAGGATGTCCCGCGCCGCGCTGTACGCGTTCAGCGCGGCCATCCGGCGGCCCGATTGATAAAGCGCCATTACCAGGTGGGCGTGCCAGGTCTCGTGCAACGGATCGGCGGCGATCAGCCTCTGAAGCTCGGGAATCAGGCTGGCGTACCGGCCGAGCCGCATATCGAGGGCGATCCGCTCTTCCAGCACTGCCAGCCGCCGCTCGCCCAGGGCATGCAGCTCGGCGGCGAACCTGCCCTCGAGCGGCGTGTCGCGAAGTGCCTCGCCCGGCCAGCCGGCCATCGCGGTCGTTAACCGCGCCGCCGCCAGGGTGAGGTCACCGGCCGCCATGGCGTCCCGGCTGCTCCTGACCATCTCGTCGAACCGCTCGACGTCCAGCTCCCCTGGCAGCACGCGCAGCGCGTACCCGTCGGCCACGGTGGCGATCCGCGGCGGAGCCGCTGGCACAACATGGCCGTCGAGCAGCTGCCTGAGCCGCCAGACATAGGTCTTGATCAGGTTCCGGGCGGAGGCCGGGGGCCGGTCTCCCCACACCCCCTCGACCAGCAGATCGATCTGGACGACCTCATTCGGGTGCAAGAGCAGGATCGCGAGCACGGTCCGCTGCTTGGCGGCGATCGCGGGCAGTGAGCGGCCAGCCACCCGCACGTCGAGTCCGGTCAGGATCCGGAAGTCCACCGTTGTCATTGCCCTTCCGCTCCCATCTGTACCCTGGGCGTGCGCTCGTTCTCCGGCGGCCGCCACCGGCCCGGCCATGCTGATCCCCTGGCGGGCCCGTCACCTGGCTGGTCTGTCACTCGGCGGCCTGGTCGCGCTGAGCTTCGCCGACGTGCACCCGGTCGCCAGCCTGGCACTGCTCGGCTGCAACGTCCATCAGAAGATGGCGTCGCGGCGCCGGGTGGCGAGGCTGCTGCCAGGCAGTTTCCTCACCCAGGAGGTAGCGAAGCAGACCGTGCTTGATTCGATGGCCGAAGTCGCCAGGCTGGATCTGACGAACGCCAGCCAGCTCACAGCCTCGCCGCCCGGCGGCTGACGGCATTGCCGGCCGGCGGCCAAACTGCTGCAGATGCCACCAAACTCCCGCTTGTCTCGCACAATGGCTGATAAACTGCCAGCACGTGACGTGTTCCTTGCGCTAGAAGGAGCCAGTCCCATCAATACCGCGGAAGAAGTGGTCCGGCGCTACTACACGTTGGTGGACCTGCAGCAATACGCCGAGCTCGTGCAGCTGTTCTCTGAAGACACGGTCTACCGCAGGCCCGGCTACGAACCGCTGGTCGGGCGCGATGCGCTCGCCGACTTCTACAGCGGCAGGCGGGTCATCACCGGCGGTCACCATACGATTTCAGAACTTCTGTCGGATGGTCCCAAGGTGGCCGTCGCCGGGCAGTTCGCCGGCACGATTACCGGCGGCAAGGAAGTCGATATCCGTTTCGCTGATTTCTTTACGCTGGATTCGGCTGGCCTCATCCGGGTACGCGACACGTTCTTTTTCGCGCCGCTAGTGTAAGCGCGATGGCCAGCGCGGCCGGATGGCCGGGACACAGGCGGTCAGAGGGAGGAGCTGACGGGCATGGCCGATAGTGATCAGCTGTCCTTCACCAGGGAGCTTCTCAGGCCGGAGGCCGACGAGCGGCGGCGCGAGGTACTGGCAGGCCGCATCGAGTTCGGTTCGGCGCTCACCTCGCACATGGTGTCGATTGACTGGACGGCAGACCGCGGCTGGCACGGTGCCGCCGTGATCCCGTACCGCCAGATCACGTTCGATCCGGCCACCGTCGGGCTGCATTACGGGCAGGTCGTCTTCGAAGGCCTGAAGGCCTACCGGGCCAACGACGGCCGGATCGCGATCTTCAGGCCGCACGCCCATGGCGACCGGTTCCGCGGCTCGGCACGGCGGCTGGTGATGCCAGAGCTTGCCACCGCGGCCTTCGTCCAGGCGAACGCCGAGCTCGTCAGGGCGGATGCTGACTGGGTGCCCTTCGAGGCCGAGCGCAGCCTGTACCTGCGCCCGCTGATGTACGCCAGCGAGCCCAGGCTCGCGCTCCGGCCGGCCACTTCCTACCGCCTGCTGCTGATGGCATTCGTCACCGAGCTGTTCTTCGGCGCGCCGCGGGCCATCACCGTGTGGGTCAGCACCGACTACACGCGCGCCAGCCCGGGCGGCACCGGCGCCGTGAAGTACGCGGGCAACTATGCCGCGACCTACCCGGCACAGCTTTCCGCTGTGGAGCGCGGCTGCGATCAGGTGCTCTGGCTTGATCCGGTGGAGCGCAGCCGGGTGGAGGAACTCGGCGGCATGAACATCTTCTTCGTCGAGAAGGACGGCGCTCGCACCCGGCTGATCACGCCGCCGCTCGGCGGCACGATCCTGCCGGGGGTCACCAGGGATACCCTGCTGACGATCGCCCCGGACGTCGGGCTCGAGGTGGCGGAACGGCCGGTGACGATCGACGAGGTGCTGGCCGGCTGCCGCGCGGGCACGATCACCGAGATGTTCGCCTGCGGCACCGCTGCTCAGATCGCGCCCGTCGGCACCGTGCGCAGTGCGGACGGTGACTGGACGATCGCCGACGGGCAGCCGGGGCCGGTCGCCGCGATGCTGGGAAAACTGCTTGTCGATCTGCATCGCGGCAGCACAGCGGGCCGGGAAGGCTGGCTGCACTACGTCTGAGCCACGGCCGGTCCTGACCTGGTGTACTTGGCCGGCGCCATCGTGACGCCGGCGAATAGCTCGGTCATTGCCCGGTCGATCGCGTCTGTCGTGGCTTGCGCGGGAGCATCCCATACCGCGATGTCGTTCAGCTTCATCAGGTCCCTGCCCAGTTCGTGGAACCTGGTGATCAGCGGAATCTGCAGGCCCTTCGCCAGCAGATAGGGAATGGACCAGAAGTCAAAATTGTGGTAGCCCAGGCGCCGTCTACTTGCCATGGAAGATCGGCTTGCGCTTCTGCGCGAATGCCAGCGGGCCTTCCTTGGCGTCGGCCGACCTGAACACCTCCATGCCGATCTGCGCCTCCACTTCGAACGCCTCCTGCTCGGCCATTCCCTCGGTCTGGCGGATGGTGCGCAGGATGGCTTGCACGGCGAGCGGGCCGTTGCCCGCGATGATCTCGGCGATCTCCATGGCGCGGGCGAGCGCCTGGCCGTCAGGCACGACCTCGCCGATCAGGCCGATCCGCAGCGCCTGCGCGGCGGTGATATGCCGTCCGGTCAACAGCAGGTCGGCCGCGACCGCATACGGGATCTGCCGGACCAGCCTGACTGCTGACCCACCCAGCGGGAACAGCCCCCACCTGGCCTCTGAGATGCCGAACCTGGCGCCCTCCGCGGCGATCCTGATGTCGGTGGCCTGCAGGATCTCGGTGCCGCCGGCGATCGCGGGCCCCTCGACGGCCGCGATCAGCGGCTTGGTGAGCCTGCGGCCCTTGAGCAGCGGCTCGATCACCGACAGGTCGAGATCGCCGGAGCGGAACGACTCGCCGGGATGCGACGCGGTCATGGCCACCAGGTCGGCTCCGGCGCAGAACGCGCCGCCGGCGCCGGTCAGAACCGCGACCCGGATGCCGGGATCCGCGTCGGCCTGATCCCAGGCCTGCCGCATCAGCGCCATCATGGGCCCGCTGAGCGCGTTGCGCACGTGCGGCCGGTTCATCGTGACGATCAGGATGCTGCCGTGGCGTTCGACCAGCGCGTGCGGTGCCTGCGGCTCCGGGCTCGTCGAGGTCATCGCGTCCGCGTCTCCTCACTTACCTGCCCTGGCGGCGGCCTGGCCGCCAGGGTTGCCTGAAACAGTAACAGGTTCTAGTTTCGGTCCATGGCACTGAACATCGCCGATCTCTTCGAGCACGCGGCCGACGCCTTTGCCGATCGGATCGCCGTGGCCTGCGGTGATCGTCAGGTCAGCTACCGCGAGCTCGACCAGCGCACCAGCAGGCTGGCGCATCACCTGGCCAGGGCCGGAGTCGGGCACGGTGACCGGGTGGGCCTGTACGCCCGCAATTCGGTCGAGGCGATGGAGACGCTGATCGCGTGCTACAAGATCCGCGCGATAACCGTGAACATCAATTACCGCTACGTCGAGGCCGAGCTTGGCTACCTGCTGGCTGACGCCGGCCTGGCCGCGCTCGTCTACGACATGCAGTACGGCGCCAAGGTGGCCGCCGTGCTGCCAGGAGCGCCTGGCGTGCGCGGATCGGTGGTAATAGACGACGGCTCAGGATCGGCGCAGGCCGGTCCAGGCGTGCCCTATGAGTCGGCGCTCGCCGCTTGCCAGGCGCAGCGGGACTTCCCGCCGCGCAGCGGCGATGACCTCTATCTCATCTACACCGGCGGGACGACCGGCTATCCCAAGGCAGTGATGTGGCGGCACGAGGACATCTGGCGGACCCTGGGCGGCGGAATCGACTTCGTCACCGGCGAACCGCTGCCCGATGAGTGGGAGCAGTCAAGGCGCGGCAGCCAGGGCACCGGCCTGGTGAAGTTCTGCGCGGCACCGCTGATCCACGGCAACGCGCAGTGGGCGGCGCTGGCCGGCCTGTTCGCAGGCGACACGATCGTGCTGCTGCCCAGGTTCGACGCCGGCGAGGTCTGGAAGGCGGTGCAGCGGCACAAGGTCAACGTGCTGGTGATCATCGGCGACGCCATGGCCAGGCCGCTGATCGAGGCATACCAGGCCGGCGACTACGACGCGTCCTCGCTGGTCGCCGTCTCGTCCAGCGCGGCGCTGTTCTCGCCGGTAGTAAAGGATGCCTGCCTGCGGGCGCTGCCGCAGGTGGTCTTCACCGACGCTATCGGCGCCTCGGAGACCGGCTTCACCGGCCTGTCCTTTGTCTCGGCCGGCGCGAAGCAGCGCGGCGGCCCGTCGGTGACGCCCGGGCCGTACACGATCGTGATCGACGACCAGGACCGCAGGGCCGGTCCTGGCCAGATCGGCCGGCTGGCCAGGGGCGGCCACATCCCGATCGGCTACTACAAGGACCCGGCCAAGACGGCCGCGATGTTCGCCGAGGTGGACGGGGAACGCTATGTAGTGCCAGGCGACCTGGCCAAGGTGGAGGCCGACGGCAGGATCACGCTGCTCGGCCGGGGCAATACCTGCGTGAACACCGGCGGCGAGAAGGTGTTCCCCGAGGAGGTCGAGGGGGCGCTCAAGGCGCATCCCGGCGTCTTCGACGCCCTGGTCATCGGCATCCCCGATGACCGGCTCGGGCAGCGGGTGGCGGCGCTCGTGCAGCCAAGGGAGGGCGTGCAACTGGATCTGGCCGAGGTTGAGTCGGTCGTCAGGGAGCGGATCGCCGGCTACAAGGTGCCGCGCGCCGTCTGGCTGGTCGACCATATCGGCCGAACGCCAAGCGGGAAGGCCGACTACGGGTGGGCGAGAAGGTTCGCCGACGACATGCTCGCGGTTGGGCCCACGGCGGCCACCGCGGCCACCGCCGAGCCGGGTGGCTGAGCGATGACGGTGCGCACCGGCATCTGCGATCTGCTCGGGATCGACCACCCGATCGTCGGCTTCAGCCCGTCCGAGCATGTCGCGGCGGCGATCAGCAGGGCCGGCGGCCTTGGCGTGCTCGGCTGCGTGCGGTTCAACGACGCCGAGTCCCTGGACGCCGTGCTGACCTGGATGGACGCCCAGACCGGCGGCCGCCCGTACGGAGTCGACGTGGTCATGCCCGCCAAGGTTCCCGCCGAGGGCAGCCAGGCCGATCTCGGCGCCCTGATCCCCGCCGAGCACCGGGAATTCGTCGACCAGACGCTGCGCAGGCTCGGCGTCCCGCCCTTGCCCGCCGGCGAGCGGGCGCGCGACGGAGTGCTCGGCTGGCTGCATTCGGTAGCCCGCGCCCAGGTCGACGCGGCGCTCACCCATCCGGTCGCGCTCATCGCCAACGCGCTCGGCTCGCCGCCGGACGACGTGATCGCCAGCGCGCACGACCGTGGCATCGCGGTCGCCGCGCTGGCCGGCCGCGCCGAGCACGCCGCCAGGCACGTGGGACGGGGCGTCGACATCGTCGTCGCGCAGGGTTACGAGGCCGGCGGCCACACCGGGGAGATCGCCAGCATGGTGCTGATCCCCGAGGTGGTGGACGCGGTCGGCGCGCAGGTCCCGGTGCTCGCCGCAGGCGGCATCGGCTGCGGCAGGCAGATCGCTGCCGCACTGTCGCTCGGCGCGGCCGGGGTCTGGATGGGGTCGCTCTGGCTGACCACGCAGGAGTACGGCCTGCTTTCGCCGATGCCCGCGGTCCGCGAGGCGCTGCTCCGCGCCAGCTCATCGGACACCGTGCGGTCGAGCGTCTACAGTGGCAAGCCGGCCAGGCTGCTCAAGAATTCCTGGACCCAGGCCTGGGCGGAGCCAGGAGCGCCAGAACCGCTGCCGATGCCGCTGCAGAATCTGCTCGTCAGCGAGGCGCACCAAAGGCTGATGCGATCGGGGGACCCGGACGTGGTTCCGATGCCGGTCGGCCAGATCGTCGGCCGGATGAATGCGGTGCGCCCGGTGGCGCAGGTCATGGCCAACCTGCTCGCAGAGCTTGACGAAACGCTCGGCAGGCTCGCCAAGCTGCGTTAGCCCGCTCCGGCGAATGCCGCTTTCCGCCGCATAAAGTCGCGGTGCTTTTCGCCGTGCCAGAGCGGCATCAATTCGAGCATATTGTATTTATGCGGGTAACAATGGGACAGCTTTTGCCTGGCCAATTCTCCCCGTGTGCTTATCAGTTTTGGCAAGGACGTGGCCCGCTGGCTTATCGCTTGCTATAACTCGCTGATCACGGCCGTCCGCAATGTCGGAAGGAGGCGCCTTAGCAGTGAAAGCGACACCAATGCGAGCGGGGAAGCATGGCGCCGGCCCGGTGATCTACACCGGTCACGACCAGGACGCCGCGCGGCCGGCGTCCGGCGGCTGGCGGGCGCGGCAGGCATGCGGCGGCGGCGGGCCCGCCAGGCCGATGGCCGCCGTTCGCGAGTCGCTGCTGGCCGCCGTTCGCGAGTCGCTGCGCGAGCTTTCCGCGGAAGCCGAGCGGCTGCTGGCCGCCGCCTCGGTGTTCCGTGAGCCGGTGCCAGCCGATGCGCTTCCCGCGGAGGCGGACCCCGGTGTCATCGACGCGCTGGCCGCGGCTGGCCTGATGACGAGGACCGCCGGAGCGCATCCCCAGGCCATCGGCGTGCCCGGCCAGATCGCCGACGAGCTGCATGACCATCTGATCCGGGCGGGCCGCGCCGCCGCCATCATCGCCGCGCACCGGCGCGCGGCGAACTACTGGCAGTGGCGGGTGTCGGCGCTGGCCGCTGGCTGGCAGTCAAGCGTGCACGATCTGCTCGAAGCCCGGCATCACCTGATCGAAGCCGGTGACCTGCGGCAGGCCGAGACCATCACCGAAGATGCCTGCTCGCGGCTGCACGCCTTCGGTGCCTTCGAGCAGGAGCGGGCCCTGATCGGCGACACGCTGGCCAGGATCCCCGCCGATTCGCCGCACCGGGCTCCGTGGGCGTACCGGCTCGGCAAGGCATGTCATCTGCAGGCCGATCATGATGAGGCAGGACACTGGTTCAGGCAGGCCCTGGCCGGCTTCAGCGGCCTGGCTGACCGCCGGGGAATGGCCAGGTGCTTCGGCTACCTAGGTGCGCTGGCACACACGGACGGTGATTTTGCCGAAGCCGAGCGGTGCTACCTGCGGGCGCACGCTCTGGACGGCGTCACGGCCGCGACGGCCGCAAGGCCACCATGCCGCGTCGAGGATCACCAGCCGTCCGAAAGCCAGGAACCCGTCGCGCCGGAACGCGTTCAGCCCGCTCGCACGCTGCGATCCGGGCGGGCGTGGCGGCCCGCGCGGGCGTGGCAGGGTGCGCAGGAACGCCATGCCGCTGACGAACCGGCGACGGCTGCGGCCAGCGCTGAAGCTGGTCCTGGCACACTGCCCGCCGGCGGCCGCCGGGCACCGGGCAGAGCCCGCGCCGCGGGCGCCTGGCCCGGCCGGAAGGCTGGCCTGGCACCGGGCAGAGCCCGCGCCGTCGGCGCCTGGCCCGGCCGCAAGGCTGGCCTGGCACTGGGATGGGCGCCGGCCCGCTGGCGGCGGCTGCGCGGCGCGGCCTATGCCGCGGCGGCCGTCATCGCGGTCTGCCTGGCCCTGGCCGCGGTGCCGCCGCGGCAGGCGCCTGCCAGCCGCGCCGATCCGGCCCTGGCGGCGGCCGCCGCGGCCAGGCAGCACGCCGCCGCCTGGTTTGCCCGGTGGGCCGCCGCCGGCGCGATCGTGGCCTGCGATCCGCTGATGTGCTCGGCGCTGCGGGCACGCGGCATGCCAGCCGGGCGCATCTTGGAGCTCACCGCCGGTACCCAGGACCCGCTGGGCTCGGACCTGGTGGCCGCAAGCTCGGCCGTGCGCGACAAGTTCGGCCGGCGGCTGAGCGCGGTCTACGCGCCGGATGTGGCCGCCAGATTCGGCGCGGGAAGCCTCGAGATCGACGTGCGGATCGTCGCGCCGGACGGGGCGGCCGCCTACCGGCGCGCGCTGCGGGCCGATGTCGCCGCCAGACGGCTGGCCGGATCCGCGCTGCTCGGCAACCCTCGGATCTCGATGACCGCCGTGGCGGCCAGGCAGCTCGCGGCCGGCCGGGTGGACTCCAGGCTGCTCATCACGCTCGCGGCGCTCGCCGCGTTCCACCGGGTGGCCGTGATCGGGTTCGCAGGCTGCGGGCACCGGGCGAGCGCCGGCCTGCCGCTGCTTGCCGCTGATATCGGCGCGGGGACCGGCGGCCATGGCCGGTTCCGTGCCAGGTCCGGGGCGGCGGCCAGAGAACTGGCCGCCCTGCTGAGGTTCCTGCGCGCGCAGCGCGCGCCGCTGCGCGCCTCGGGCATCAGCGAGCCGACCCTGCGGCAGGGACTGCCGATCGTGCGGATCGAGTTCGCCGCGCCAAGCCCGCTCGGGCTGCTGGCCGGCGGCGCGCCCGCCGGGCCGGGCCGCTAAGGCGCGTCACGTTGATCGCGCAACACAGGCAGCGGGACAAGCCGCGGTCACGGGTCCGCGCGGAACTGCTCACGGGTGATGCGCTAGTCGGCCCCTCCCCGCCAGCGCGTCCGGGCCTGCGCGTCCGGGCCAGCGCGTCCGGGCCTGCGCGTCCGGGCCAGCGCGTCCGGGCCAGCGTGGCGGAAGTGATCGGATCGAGGGCGTCGCTGCGCCCGGGTCACTGCGTCGGGGATCGGCCCCGTGCGGCCGGGATCGGCCAGGGCGCCGGGGTCGGCATTGGTGTCGTAGGCAAAGGCGCGCAGCGAGCCCGCCTGGCTGGCGACGGGAACACGCCAGGCAGGCCACGGCCGAGGCAGCGGCAGGACCGCCCGGCCCGGGCTGACGAGGCCGAACGTCACGCACGATCAGCCGGTTCCGCCGGCCGCGGCCCGGCCAGCTCGGCGCCGATCCGGCGGAGCTGGGCGGTGGCGCCGCCGAGGGCGAACTCGTTGTCCTTGGCCGCGGTGAAGTACCTGTGCAGCGGATAACTGGTGTCGATCCCGACCCCGCCGTGCACGTGCACCGCGGTATGCGCGACCCGGTGCCCGGCGTCGGCGGCCCAGAACTTGGCGGTCGCGATCTCGGTCCGGCACGGCAGCCCCGCCTGCAGCCGCCACGCCGCCTGCCACATCGTCAGCGCGATGCCCGCCACATCGATATGCGCGTCGGCCAGCCGCTGGGCGACCGCCTGGAAGGCACCGATCGGGCGGCCGAACTGCTCCCGGCTCCTGGCGTACTCGGCCGTGAGTTCAAGCGCCCGCTCGGTCACCCCGAGCTGCCTGGCGCACAGGCCCACGGTGGCCTGGTCGGCCAGCCACCTGGCGACCGCACCGCCACCTGGCGGGCCGACCAGGCGGTCGGCGGCCAGCCGCACTCCGGCCAGCTCAAGCTCGGCGGCGCCGGCGCCGCCGGTCAGCAGCTGCGGCCGCACCGCGACGCCGGGATCGGTTCGCTCGACGGCGAAGACGGCCGCCCCGCTGCCGGCGGCCGCCCCGCCGCCGACTGCCGCGGGTACCAGGAACAGCCCGGCCGTGACGCCGCCAGCTACGGCGGTCTTCGTGCCGGTCAGCAGCCAGCCGTGGCCATCAGGTTCCGCCCTTGTGCCAGGCGCCGCCGGATCCTCGCCATCTGCCTCGGCCAGCGCCGCGGTCACGATCAGCCTGCCCGCGCCGGCCGGCTCCGCCCACCTGGTGATCTGGGCCGGCGCTCCGAACTCCGCGATCGCGCCCGCCCCGAGCACGATCGACGGCAGGTAGGGGACCGGTGCCAGGGCGCGGCCGAGCTCGATCAGGATCGTGCACTGCTCGGCCAGCCCGTAGCCTGCGCCGCCCGCCGCCTCGGGCAGCGCGGCGGCCAGTATGCCCGACCCGGCAAGCGCGGCCCACAGTTCCGCGTCGAAACCGTCACCGGCTTGCTCGATCTCGGCCAGCCGGCCGGGCGTCACCTTGTCGGCGAGAATCCTCCGGCTCAGCGCCGACAATTCGTCCTGCGCTTGCGTTACCGAAAAGTCCACAGCTTCGTCCTGGTCCCCTTCATGCCGCCGGTCATGGCCGCCAAGCCGCCCGGCCGTTACCGCCGCGAGTACGGCAGGCCGAGCGCGAGCATCGCGATCATGTCGCGCTGGATCTCGTTGGTGCCGCCGCCGAACGTCAGGATCAGCGCCGACCGCTGCATCCGCTCGATCCTGCCAGCCAGCACGGCGCCCGGCGAGCCCTGGCGGACCTGGGCGTTGGCGCCAAGCACCTCCATCAGTGCGCGGCATGCCTCGACGGTCAGCTCGGTGCCGTAGACCTTGGTCGCCGACGCCATGGCCGGGCCGAGCCCGGGCCCGGCCGCGCCGTCCGCATGCGCGGCGATCTGCCAGTTCAGCAACTTCAGCACTTCGGTCCTGGCGTGCACCCTGGCCAGGGCGATCCTTACCCATTCGGCGTCGATCACCCGGGCGCCGCAGGCCAGCCTGGTGCCCGCTGCCCAGTCGCGGACCTCGCGCAGCGCCGACTGCAGCGGCGCGGCTGAGGTCAGCGCCACCCGCTCGTGGTTGAGCTGATTGGTGATCAGCGGCCAGCCCTGGTTCTCGGTGCCGACGAGATTGCCAGCGGGCACCCGGACGTCGGCGTAGTAGGTCGCGCTTGTGGTGATCCCGGCCACGGTGTGCACTGGCGTCCAGGAGAAGCCAGGCGCGCTGGTCGGCACGATGATGATCGACAGTCCCTTGTGCCGCGGCGCCTGCTGATCGGTCCGGCAGGCCAGCCAGACGTAGTCGGCGTAGGCGATCAGGGAGGTCCACATCTTCTGGCCGCTGATGACGTACTCGTCGCCGTCGCGGACCGCCCTGGTGCGCAGCGCGGCCAGGTCGGTGCCCGCCTCGGGCTCGGAGTAGCCGATCGAGAAATGCAGCTCCCCGGCGGCGATCCTGGGCAGGAAGAAAGCCTTCTGCCCGGCGGTCCCGAATCGCATGATCGTCGGCCCGACCGTGTTGATCGTCAGGAACGGGACAGGAACCCCGGCCGCCGACGCCTGGTCGGTGAAGATCAGCTGATCGAGCATGGTGCCGCCGCGGCCGCCGTACTCGACCGGCCAGCCGAGCGTGAGCCAGCCGTCCTGCCCGAGCTGGCGGACGACCTGCCGGTAGGCAGTGGCGTCGCCGAAGTCGCCGCCCGACTCGCTCAGTGCCGCCCTGCGCTCGGGCGTCATCAGCCCGGCGAAGTACTCGCGCAGCTCCTGCCTGAGCTTGTCCTGCTCCGCCGTCCAGGTCAGGTGCATCCGGTCTCCACTGCATCGGAACTGGCCGTCAGGCCGGCCTGGCCAGCAAGCTCGTCCGCCGAATAGGTAGAACGTGTTCTACTAAGTGTAGCGGGGCGGCGAAGTGTGCCGGTGTGCCGGTTAGCCTGCCGGTGAGTGTTCATGCAGCTGCGCCGGCGCTGGCTGGGGTGCAGCCGCGCGACGGGAATGTCGCTGGTCCCGGTGGCAGGACTGCCTGGCGGCTCAGTGCCCCGGTCGCCAGGCAGTCCTAGCCTTACCTACGGATCGTCAGGTACGCGGGTTCAGTCCATGTCACCCAAGGACAGCCCTGGTTACCTGGCGTTCAGCCGGGCTGGCCGGTCAAGTACCAGGTACTGGCCGCTGACGTAGAACTCCGCGCCGCCGTCTGAGAATCGATCCGCCCGTCTGGTCGGACGCTGCCCGCCGGGCTGCTGCGAGGCACTTCAGGCCAGCTCCGAAACGGTGTAATCTTGTAATTCACACCTGCGGAGGAGGTGCCTGATGGCAGCTGACTCGCCCCTGGACGCGTATTCCCGGATCGTCGCCGGCGTGGCCGCCGACCTGACGCCCAGGGTGGCCAGCCTGCGCGTGTCCAACGGCGGTGGTCGCTGGGGCGAGAGCATCGGCTCGGCGGTCGCGTACACGACAGACGGGTTCCTGCTCACCAATGCTCACGTGGTCGGCAAGGCGGCCGGCGGCACCGCGCTCTTCGCCGACGGCACCAGCTCGCCGTTCACGGTGATCGGCGCCGACCCGCTCTCCGACTTGGCCGTGGTCAGGGCCGGCGCGGGAGCGCCGCCGCCCGCCAAGCTCGGCGAGGCAGAGGACCTGGTGGTTGGCCAGCTTGTGGTCGCCGTCGGCAGCCCGCTCGGCCTGGCAGGCTCGGTGACCGCGGGCGTGGTCAGCGCGCTTGGCCGCTCGCTGCCCACGCGCAGCGGCGCCGCGGTTCGCCTGATCGAGGACGTCATCCAGACCGACGCCTCGCTCAACCCGGGCAACTCGGGCGGCGCCCTGGCCGATGCCAGCGCCAGGGTGGTCGGCATCAACACCGCCGTGGCCGGTTTCGGCCTTGGCCTGGCCGTGCCGATCAACGTGACGACTCGCAAGATCATCGCCGCTCTGATGGCCGGCGGCCGGGTGCGGCGGGCCTATCTTGGCCTGGTCAGCGTTCCCGCGCCGCTACCCGCGCCGCTGGCCAAGCGCGTTGGCCGGCCGGACGGGCTGCGGGTGGCCGAGGTGGTCCCAGGCGCGCCTGCGGCGCGGGCCGGGCTGCGGCCGGGCGACGTGCTGGTCAGCGCGGCAGGCAAGCCGGTGGCCACGGCGCAGGACCTGCAGCGGCTGATGTTCGCCGATGCCATCGGCAAGCCGCTGGAGATCACCGTGCTGCGCAACGGCGCGTTCGTTGACGTGATCGCCGAGCCGTCTGAGCTCGCCGCGGTCTGAGCTCGCCGCGAAGCGGGTGCGGTCAGAGCTCGCCGCGGTCAGAGCTCGCCGCGGTCAGAGCTCGCCGCCATCCGAGCTCGCCGCGGTCTGAGCTCGCCGCGATCCGAGCGCCGCGATCTGAGCGGGTGCGGTCAGAGCAGGCCGGGACGCGGGCGCGAGCTGGCTTTCGCCGCGCGAGTCGCTGCGGTTCGCACACGGGCCGGATTGGCGCTCTTTCGCGTGGCACGGCCTGCTCATCGTGGCGAACGGGCAAGATTGTTCTCAGATGACCCAGCGGCTGGCACACCCAGCGGCGGGCCGAGTCGCCGCCGAGGAATGAGAACGCTATGCGAAGTGGCCTGATCACCAATCCGGGCAAGGTGATCTTCCCCGAGCGGGGCGAGACCAAGGGCGACCTCGCCGAGCACTATCGGCGGGTCGCTGAGCCGCTGATGCGGACAATGGGCGGGCGCCCCGTGCTGCTCCAGCGCTTTCCTGAAGGCGCCGGCGGCCCGTCGTTCTTCCAGAAGCGAGTGCCGAAGAACATCCCGGACTGGCTGCAGACCACGACGGTGTCGACACCCAACGGCACCACCTCGCAGGCGCTGGTCGCCGCAGATCTTGATCACGTCCTCTGGGCGGTGAATCTGGGCTGCCTCGGCTTCCACGTCTGGCCCTACCTGGCCGACGATCCGCACCATGCCGATGAGCTGCGGATCGATCTGGACCCCACGCCAGGAGTGGACTTCACCCACATTCGCCAGGCAGCCCACGAGCTGCGGCGATTGCTGTCCGAGCTCGGCATCTCCGGCTACCCCAAGACGACGGGCAACCGCGGCCTGCACGTGTATGTCAGGCTGCAGCCGCGCTGGGATTCCTACCAGGGGCGCGCGGCGGCGGTGGCGGCAGCCCGCGAACTCGAGCGACGCAGGCCAGACCTGATCACGGCCGCGTGGTGGAAGGAAGAACGCGGCCAGCGGGTATTCGTCGACTACAACCAGAACGCGCCGCACAAGACAGTGTTCGGCGCGTGGTCGGTGCGGGCCCGCCCAGGCGCCCAGGTATCGACCCCCGTCAGCTGGGACGAGATCAACGATATCCACCCGGATCAGTTCACGATCGCGTCGCTGCCCGCCAGGCTCCAGGCGGTCGCCGACCCTTGGCTCGCCATGATCGGCGACCCGCAGTCGCTTGAGCCGTTGCTGGCGATGAACGCGCAGGACCGGGCGAACGGGCTGATGGATGCGCCCTGGCCGCCCGTCTACCCGAAGCAGCCAGATGAGCCGCCCAGGGTCGCTCCCAGCCGGGCCAAGAAAACCTGACCACACGCCGTCGGCACGGTCAAGGCAGCCGCCCAGCTCGGTTCGGCGGCGGTCCCTGCCCCCGCCGGACGCTCGCCTTGCTGTTCCGTTGTCCTGCCGCCCGGCTGCCGCGACCGCTGCGCCGCAGCACAGCGCCGCCAGGATCACGGCACGGACATCTTCGTCCCGGCCCGCCCTCGTGACCGCGTCGGCCAGGTCATGCCAGCCATCCACTGGCAAGGCGTTGACCGGCGGGAACCGGGCTACCGGCCGGCCCGCAATGGGTTGCTGCCTGGAATGCGCCAACGTAGGTAATGTCACAACGCTCGCGCTGTTTCGTGGGCGATGTGACTCTGCATACGTTGGCCGATCTCGTCAGCTGGGACGATTGGGGCGGTTGTGCCTGCTGGGACGAATGCTGCTGACCGCACCGGCCTGGCGCCCGGCCAGACCACTGCTGACCGCACCGGCCTGGCCGCGTCAGGCCGACGCGGCCACATCCATCAGGCGGACGCTGATCACGCTGACCGGCGCGCCAGGCGGCGGGCCTTCCCTGCGGGTCGCCACGGCGGCTTCGGCCGCAGCCTGCGACTCGAAGAACTCGACGGACATGCCGAACGCCTGATCCGCCGAGTGCAGCCAGTAGCCGCCGGTGAAGCCCGCCGACGCCTTCGCCTGCGGCACCACCAGCTGGTTCAGCATCGCCAATGCCTCATCGTCCCGGCCGAGCGCGAGCTCCACGTTCGTGACAATCGCATGCATGCGTAACCCCCGTTGTGATCTGGCCCGCCGAGGACGGCCCTTGCCCCCGCTCCGGTTATGCCCTGGCGAGTTCGGCGATGAACGCGCGCAGCACTCGAGGATGATCCTGGAGCCGCCAGTCCTGGTGATACTTCCCGGCGTGCTGTGAGATGTTGAACCAGACCAGCCCGCGCAGGTGATAACGGCGGATCCCGGCGAAGAGGTCCTTGACGTCACCCGCGGCGCGGCCGGTCGTCGCGCCGATCGCAGTCTCGCCCACCAGGATCGGCATGGCCGTAAGCTTGCGCAGCAGCTTGATCGTCTGGCCGAAGATGACCTGGAAGCTGTCGATGGGCAGCACGTAGTAGCCGTCAAGCCCGATCTCGTTCACGTACTTCGAGCCGGGCCACCACGGGCGCGGCGACGGCGTGGAGAAATGAATCGCCGAGGGCTGCCAGAGCCAGGTGATCAGCGAGCCGGCCGTGGTCCCGGATAGCAGGTCGTGGACATGCCGCCAGGCGCTAACGTAGTCGGCGGGCTTGGTGCGGCCGAAACCGTACGCGTACCACTGGCCATTCATTTCCGGCGCGAAAGAAAGAGTGATTCCCTTGCCAGTCGTCGCGACCCCCGGCGCAAACACAGAAGTCAGCCAGCCGTCGCCTTTGCCCGCGCTGATCTGCTGCATCGTCAGTCCTCTCGGCTGCAGCTCGATCACGGTCTTCGCCCGGTAGCTGGCGTTCCTCAGTACCGTGCCCGCAGGGAAGATCGGCGTGTTCCAGCGCAGGAACATCATCCGCAGGGATGCCCTGCGGTGTACTGCCTTGTCGAACGCGGCCAGGTCCTTGGTCACCGCGCCAAGGGTGAACGGCGGCTTAGGGCCGCCGCTCAGCTGGCCAGGCGTAAAGGCCACCTGGGTGCCGGTGCTCGCGGCCGTCGTTCCTGCGGGCCGCGACCCGTCGACCAGATTGGGGTATGCCGCAGCCGCGAGCACCGGCAGTAATGCGGCCAGTGCAAGCGCCCGCGCGACTGACGCGGCCCGGTTCATGTGCAAACCTCCGATTAAGCGTGCCGTCCTGTGGCGCGTTGCAATTCGCTGGTCAGAAAGCTACAGGTTCCGGGCAGTGTGGCAGGAGCAATCAGTGGTGAAATCCTGGCCAGTTTGCTGACCGAGCGCACAGCGGCAGGGATCGGCGGCTACCCGGCCGCCGGGAGCGCGGCGACATCCTCCGGTGTCATGGCGACCTGATCGCGCTGTTTCATCGGGGCCCTGCCTGGGCCGCGGGCCCGCCGGGCGGCGTCCCGCCGGGCGGCGGAAGGCCGATCGTCTGGCTGGCCAGCGCCAGCGTGTCATCGCAGGCGAATCCGGCGGCCGGCGTTCCGTCCTGGCCAGGCCCGGCGAACGCCGGCCCAAGCGCGCTCGCTACCGCGTCCAGCGTCCACATGCCGTCGGCCGCACCGTGCTCGGCTGCCAGGAAGGCGATACGGATCCTTGGCGGCTCGAGCACCGCGGCGACCCCGCCGTGCACGACGAACACCTCGCCGTTGATCCCGCCGGCCGCCGGCCCGGCCAGGTACACCACCAGGGGAGCGACGTGTTCCGGTGCGAGCGGGTCCACCGCGCCCGACGGCGCGTCCCCCATCAGCCCGGCCGTCATGGCGGTCCTGGCCCGCGGGCAGATGGCATTGGCGCGCACCCCGTACCTCGCGCAACTCCGGGCCGTGGTCACGGTCAGGGCGGTGATCCCTGCCTTGGCGGCGGCGTAGTTCGGCTGGCCGGGCGAGCCGAGCAGGAACGCCTCCGAAGAGGTGTTCACGATCCTGGCATAGACCTGGCCGCCGGCCAGCTTGCTCTGCTCGCGCCAGTAGCAAGTGGCCAGCCGGGTGGTGATGAAGTGGCCGCGCAGGTGCACGCGCAGCACCAGGTCCCACTCGTGCTCGGACATGGTGAAGATCATCCGGTCGCGGAGCACCCCGGCATTGTTCACGACGATGTCCAGCCCGCCGAACGAGCTGACCGCGGCCGCCACCATGGCCTCGCCGACCGACCACTGCGCGACGTCGCCCTCGCAGACCACCGCCTGCCCGCCGGCAGCGGTGATCTCGTCGGCCACCGCGTGCACGTCAGGGCCGGGCAGGTCGTTGAGCACTACGCCAGCCCCGGCGGCCGCCAGCGCCAGAGCCTCGGCGCGGCCAATGCCGTTCCCTGCCCCGGTGACGATCGCGGACCTGCCATGCACAGTCAGCCGATCGGCCATGTAATCGATGCCCCTTAGAATTCGCGACGTCCGCACGGCTCAGGGTGCCGGTCGCGCCCGCACCTGCGTCATCCGTCCGGTTCGCCGCTCAGTAGCCCGGCACGCTCAGGATGCCCCCGCCGGCGACGAACTCGCTGCCGGTCGAGTAAGAAGAACTCGTCCGAGGCCAGGAACGCGAACCGAGCGGGCCGAGTTCCTGCGCCGCCGCCTTGGTCATGCCGCGGACGGCGAACCTGCTCAGGCCGCCGCCGCGGCGGCCTTGATCGGCCTGGACGCCGGCCCATTCGGAGATAATGAGGGCATGGCTGCAACCAGAGCCGACACCGGCAGGCCGGTGTCGGCGACCAGCGAGGGCCGGCCGATGGCGATCGACGTGCAGGGCTTGCACAAGTCGTTCGGGCAGGTCAGAGCCGTGCAGGGAGTCGACCTGGGGATCGTGCCCGGCGAGATCGTGGCATTGCTCGGCCCGAACGGCGCAGGCAAGACCTCCACCATTGACGTGATTCTCGGCCTGTCCCAGCCCACAGCCGGGTCGGTCAGCGTCTACGGCATGGCGCCAAGGAACGCCATCAACCGGGGCCTGGTCAGCGCCGTGCTGCAGACCGGCGGGCTGCTCAGCGACCTGACCGTGGGCGAGACCGTGGCCTACACGGCGAGCCTGTTCGCCCGCAGCAAGCCAGCGGCAGAGGTGCTCGGCCGGGCCGGGATCACCGCGATCGCTGACCGGCGGGTCGGCAAGTGCTCGGGCGGCGAGAAGCAGCGGCTGCGGTTCGCCATGGCCCTGCTGCCCGATCCTGAGCTGCTGATCCTCGACGAGCCCACGACCGGGATGGACGTGGAGGGCAGGCGCAGCTTCTGGTCGGCCATCCGCCAGGACGCCGAGGAAGGGCGCACCGTGCTGTTCGCCACCCACTACCTGGAGGAAGCGGACGCGTACGCGGACCGGATCATCCTGCTCCGGCACGGACGGATCGTGGCCGACGGCACCGCGGCCGAGGTCAAGGCGCTCGCGGCCGGCCGGACCGTGCGGGCGACCCTGCCGGATGCCGATCAGGCGGCGCTGGCCGGCCTGCCAGGTTCCGACAGCGTCGAGGTCCGCGGCGACACAGTGCTGGTCCAGGCCAGCGACAGCGACGCGGTCGCCAGATATCTGCTGACCAGCACGCGGGCGCGCGACTTGGAGATCACCGCCCGCGGCATCGAAGAAGCCTTCCTGGCCCTGACCGGCGACGACCGCGCCGACCAGGCCGCCCCGGATCGCAGCGCCGCCGGGGCCGCCCCGGATCGCCGGGCCGCGCGGGCAGGCACGATCGGAGGGTTCAGATGAGCTCCGCATCGGCGCAGTTGTCCGAGCTGAACGCGCGGCCGGTCCCTGGCCTGGGCGGCTTCAACGCCACGCTGCTCCGCCTCGAGGTACGCAGGATGCTGCGCAACCGGCGGACGCTCATCTTCACGATGATCGTGCCCTCGGTGTTCTTCCTGCTGTTCGGCCTGAACAGGGCCTATGCCTTCGAGCGGGCCGGGCACGGCAACGTGTCGGCCGCCATCCTGATCAGCATGGCGCTGTACGGCGCGGTGCTGGCCACCACCGCAGGCGGCGCGATGGTCTCGATCGAGCGCGCCGAGGGCTGGAGCCGCCAGCTGCGGATCACCCCGCTGACCCCCGTCGCCTACATCGCGACCAAGATGCTCACCGCGCTGGTGCTCGGGTTCGGCTCGGTCGTGGTGGTGTACCTCGTCGGCCTGCTCACCGGCAAGCCGTCGATGCCCGGCTACCTGTGGTTCGCCACCGGAGCGTCGGTCTGGATCGGCTCCTTGGTGTTCGCGGCTTTCGGCCTGTTCCTTGGCTACCTGCTGCCCACGGCGAACGTGATGCAGCTGCTGTCCCTTGCCCTGATGCTGTTCGCGTTCGGCGGCGGGCTGTTCATCCCGCTGAGCACCTACCCGCACGCGCTCCAGGTGATCGCCGAGTTCACCCCGCTGTACGGGCTGAACCAGCTCGTACATGCGCCGCTGCTCGGCGGCGGCGTGCACCTGGCCTGGGCGGCCAACGCGGTCTGCTGGCTGGTCATCTTCGCCGCCGGGGCGATCTGGCGGTTCCGCAAGGACACCGCGCGAGTCTGACGATCCCGTGCCAGACTTCGCGGCAGGCGCGCCGGTCACCGGCGACCTGGACGTGCGCTGGATTCATGGCGCTCCGCCAGGCCGGCCGCCCGCAGGCCCGCAGATCCAGGCGCACGCCTATGACGAGCACACCTGGGTGCTGCGGCAGAGCAAGGCGATCAGCTACGAGGCCCCGTTCCTGTACCTGCTGATGGGGAACCAGCGGGCGCTGCTGCTGGACACCGGGGCTACCGCCGAGCCAGAGCGTTTCCCGCTGCGCGAGACGGTCGATCAGCTGCTCGACCGCTGGCTGGAACGGCACCCGCGCCCCGGTTACGAGCTGATCGTCGCGCACACGCACGGGCATGGCGATCATGTGGCCGGCGACGGGCAGTTCGCCGGGCGCCGCGGCACCACCGTGGTCGGCCGTGACCTGGCAGCGGTCAGGAAGTTCTTCGGATTCGACCGGTGGCCCGATCAGGTGGCCGGGCTGGACCTGGGCGGGCGGGTGCTTGATGTGACCGGCATCCCGGGCCATCATCCCGCGTCGATCGCCTGCTACGACCCGTGGAGCGGCTTCCTGCTCACCGGCGACACGGTCTACCCTGGGCGGCTCTACGCGTTCGACTTCCCGCAGTTCGCGGCCAGCATGGACCGGCTGGCCGAATTCGCTGGCTCGCGCGCCGTCACCCACGTGATGGGCTGCCACATCGAGATGTCCAGCACGCCGCGCCGCGACTACCCGATCGGCACCAGGTACCAGCCGGCTGAGCCGCCGTTGCAGATGACGATGGATCAGCTGCTCAGGGTCCGCGATGCCGCCAGGTCGGCGGCCGCTCGTCCCGGCGTGCACCCCTTTGATGACTTCATTATCTATAACGGACCGTGCCGGGCAGCTGTCCTGCGCCAGCTAGCCAGGACGGCCTGGAACGGAATGACCAGGCGCTGGCTGGCCTGATCTAGCTATCCCCGGACCGGGATATAGGTATCCAGCATCTGGTTGCGGAACTTGCCCGCCGGGTCATAACGGCGCATCAGCTGCCTGAAGTCGGGCAGCCGGTCGTAGCGCCCGGCGATCACCTCGGGTCCGATGCGAAATAGCTTCCCCCAGTGTGGCCTGGGCAGGAAGGGCGCCAGTTGATCCTCGACCAGAGCCAGCGCCGTGGCCACGGCCAGCGCGTCATCGATCCAGGTGAAATGGACAGCCACCGTGTCCCGGTGATAGCTCGGGCTCAGCCAGAGATCATCGGCCGCGATCGTGCGGATCTCGCAGACCTGCAGGAACGCGGCGACCCGCTCGCTGACCTCGGCTATCGCCTGCAGTACCCCGACCGCATGCTCTCTGGGCAGCAGGTATTCCGACTGGAGTTCCTGACCGGCGCTCGGGGCATGGTCCGGCCGAAAGTGCGGCAGCCGCTGATGCCACGGCCCCGGTATTCCCATCTGCTGGGTGCACGGTGCCGCGGACTGGCCAGGCACCGGATTCCGGGGGCCGTCGGCCAGTCGCGCGCCGAACCACACCGGCGCAGCCCCGGCCGGGTCAGACCCGGTGACTCGTTGCTTCAGCCAGACCTGATCGATCCGCCGGGTGCGCCATGTGCTGAACAGGCTCACGCTGTACCCGCTGGCGAAGATCTCAGGCAGATGCCGTTCCAGCTGATCCCAGGGCAGATCCTGGTAGACGTACTGCCGCAGGTCGAAGGCGGGGACGATGTCGAGCCACAGGCTGATCACAATCCCCAGCGCCCCGAGCCCGACGACCGCGCCGCTGAACTCGTCGCGGTCGCCGGCCCTGGTGATCGTGACGATGTCGCCATCGGCGGTGACAAGGTCCATGCCGGATACGGCGGTCGCCAGGCTGCCGTTGGCATCTCCTCCGCCATGCGTCCCTGTGGCGCACGCGCCAGCGACGCTGATGTGCGGGAGGGAGCCGAGGTTGCGCAGCGCGTAGCCCGCGCCGTGCAGGTAGCGAGTCAGCTCCCGGTAGGTGGCACCCGCGCTGACCTTGACCATGGCCCGCTCGGCATCGATGGTCATGTCATTGCCAAGCCCGGCCAGCGAAACCAGATCACCCGTCGTATCCGCGATCGGGCTGAACGAGTGGCCGGTGCCAAGCGCCCGCACTCGCGTGCTCCCGCCAACCAGGCGCTGCAGGTCAGGGACGCTGGCTGGGCGGTGCAGCCGCCGCGCGCTGAAGACGACGTTCCCGGCCCAATTGGCCGCCCGCTCGCTCAATGGCCCGCCCGCTCGCTTAAGGACGCCAGCGGCCTCTGACCGGAACCGGCGCAGTCTGACGGTACGCGTGCCGCCGGGGTCCTTGACGATTTTGTTTGGAAAGTATACGAACTAATAGGACCCTGAACCCGGGCTTAGGCAGAGCGTCGCCCGGCCATCGGATCGCGGGTGTGGCCGATCGCGGCGGATCGCGGAGAGGTCGGCTTGCCATGAGAACTGCCATCCACCGCAGCGTCGTTGTCTGCGCATCCGCCGCCCTGGCGGCGGCATCGCTCGCGGCAACATCCGCCGCCATCGCCGCACCAGCGTCAAGCACCGTCGCCAGGCCCAGGCCGGCCGGCCAGGGCCAAGCACCGCTGGCCGCCCCAGCCGACACCGGCGCAAGCAACATCTCGAACCTCGGCGCGGCCGGCTGGAAGGTGCAGAGCAGCGCCAGCGCGACGCAGACCGGCGCGCAGATCTCGACGCCAGGCTTCGACACAACCAGCTGGCTGCCGGTCGCCGTCGACGACGCAGGGGCGCCCGGCACCGAGCTGGAGGCGCTGGCCCAGAACGGCCTGTGCCCTGGTGACACCGCCCTGCAGCCGGTGAACCTATCCACGAGCAGCCCGAAGAGCGTCTTCTTCTCCAACAACCTCCAGTTGTGCTACGGCTTCATGAGCAAGGTCGGCCCTGACACGGTCAGCGCCTTCAGCGTGCCATGGTGGTGGCGTACCGACTTCACCCCGAACCTGGCATCCGGGCAGGTCGCGACGCTGATCGTGAACGGCGTGATCGGCACGGCCAATGTCTGGGTGAACGGCGCGCAAGTCGCCACCTCGGCCACCGTGACCGGGGCCTACACCAGGTTCAGCTTCAACCTGGCCGGCCTGATCCTGTCCGGCACGAACTCGCTGGCGATCGAGGTCAACCCCAATGACCCGACCACGATGTACACCCTGGACAATGTGGACTGGACGCAGATCCCGCCGGACAACAACACCGGCATCCAGTTCCCGGTGCAGCTTGCCGTGGGCGGAGCGCTCGCGGTCAGCAACTCCCACGTCAACCAGTCCGACGCGGCTAACCTGTCTACCGCGGCGCTGACTGTGAAGACCGACGTCACCAACTCCGCGGCAAGCTCGCAGACCGGAACGGTGACTGCGACGATCACGCCGCCAGGCGGCGGCACGCCGATCACCGTCAGTCAGAACGTGACCGTTCCCGCGAACACCACTGCGACCGTGTCGTTCACGCCCGCCAGCTTCCCGAGCCTGACCATCGCCAGCCCGCAGGTCTGGTGGCCGTACCAGCTCGGCGCGCAGCCGCTCTACACTCTCGGCGTCTCTGTCGCGCAGAACAGCGTCACGCTCAATTCGACCAGCGAGACGTTCGGGATCAGGACCGTCACTTCCTACCTGACCGGGTCGAACGCGATCGAGCCCAGCGGGGCGCGGGCGTTCAAGATCAACGGGGTGCCGATCGTGATTAGGGGCGGCGGCTGGTCACCGGACCTGCTCCTGCACTACTCGGCGGCCGATACCGCCAAGCAGATCGCGATCATGAAGAGCATGGGCGTGAACTCGATCAGGCTTGAGGGCCACATCATGCCTGGCGACTTCTTCCAGCAGATGGACGCAGCCGGCATTCTGGTCAATGGCGGCTTCCAGTGCTGTGACGCCTGGGAGGTCGGCGGCACGCTGACCCAGGCGCAGCTGAACGTCCTGCAGAACTCCGCACAGACCATAGGGACGAACCTGCGCAACCACCCGAGCGTCTTCAGCTTCCAGTGGTCAGATAACCAGCCGAGCAGCCAGCAGGAGTCGGTGTCGATCACCGGGTTCACCGCGGCGGACTTCTACCCGCAGACGCCGCTGATCGCCTCGGCCGAGTACAAGTCGACCCCGACGCTCGGCCCCGCCGGGGAGAAGGAGGGCCCGTACGACTGGGTGCCGCCGAACTACTGGTACGACACCACGCATCTGGGAACCGACTCGACCGTCACCAACGCGGGCGGGTCCTGGGGCTATGACAGCGAGGAGAGCGCCGGCGATACGGTGCCCACCCTCGACTCGCTGAACCGGTTCATGTCGGCCTCCGACCTGTCAAACCTGTGGCAGAACGCCAAGTTCAACCAGTTCCACCTGGACTACGAGTCGCATTGCAGGGTCGGATACTCGTTCGGCACGCTGTGCCATTTCGACACGGCGCTGAGCAGCAGGTACGGCACATCGTCGAGCCTGAGCCAGTACGTCGAGCAGGCGCAGGCCCAGGACTACGAGGACACCAGGGCCCAGTTCGAGGCGTTCATCGATCACGCCAACAACACACCGCTCCCGTCGACCGGCACCATCTACTGGCAGATGAACAAGGGCTGGCCAAGCCTGCTCTGGAACCTGTACAACTTCGACGGCGACCAGGCGGGCAGCTTCCTCGGGGCGCAGGAGGCGAACCGGACGCTGCACGCCCTGTACGCGCTGGACAACGGCACGGTCACGCTGGACAACCTCAGCAACGCCACCCAGTCCGGTCTGACCGTGGAGTCCAAGGTGTACAGCCTGTCAGGGACGCTGCTCGACGACCAGACCTCCGCCAGCATCAGCCTGGCCAGCCAGCAGGTCATGAACGCGGTCCTGACTCCCAGGGTGCCGGCCGGCAACCCGGTCCAGGTCTACTTCGTCGAACTGCTGCTGAGGCAGAACGGGACGCTGGCCGACCGGAACGTCTACTGGCTGTCCACCCAGCAGGACGCGACGAACTGGTCCAGGTCACTTGGCCAGCCGGTGGGCGTCATCTCCACCTACGCGAACCTGACCGGGCTGCAGACGCTGCCGCAGTCCGCGGTCTCGGTGACCGCCGCGACGACCCACACTGCCGGACCCGGCGGTGACCTGACGACGACGGTGACCGTCACGAACACCTCGGCCGCCACGGTCAGCTTCCTGCTGCGGGCCGACGTCAGGCGCGGCACGGCCGGCGGCGCGGAACTCTCCGGCGACAACGAGCTGCAGTCCTCGATCTGGAGCGGCAATGACATCACGCTGTGGCCCGGCGAGTCGCAGACGCTGACGGGCAGCTACACGACCGCTGACCTGCAGGGCGCCGTGCCGGTGATCAGCGTGTTCGGCTGGAACGTGCCTAAGATCGACATCGCCGCGCCGGTTCCCTGATGGCGGTGCCGCCTGGCTGTAATCACCATTCATTAATTACGCAGTCGCACTCGGCCGGTCTGGCCACGATCCGGCCGGCGGAAGGAGAGCCGGCGTGAGAATTCGTTACCGCTACTGGATTGTCGCCGTCGCGGCGGCTGCCCTGCTGGCCGGCGGCTCCGCGGCGACGCCGGCCCTCGCGGCCGGCACGCCGCTGCCCGCGCACGTCTACGCGCCGTACTACGAGACCTATCTGGCGCCAAACACCCCGAGCATCGCGGCCACCGCGACCGCGTCAGGCGCGAGGTACTTCACGCTGGCCTTCCTGCAGTCCGCCGGGAAGAACTCGTGCAGCCTGGAGTGGAACGGCAACTCCTCGCAGCCGCTCAGCTACTACACCTCGGACATCGCCGCGCTGCGGTCGATGGGCGGCGACGTGATCCCGTCGTTCGGCGGGTTCAGCGCCGACAACGGCGGCACCGAGATCGCCGACTCGTGTACGAACGTGAACTCGATCGCCGCCGACTACGAGTCGGTGATCACCACGCTCGGCGTGACCAGGCTGGACATGGACGTCGAGGCCAAGTCGCTGAACAACACCGCGGGCATCGACCGGCGCAACAAGGCGATCGCGATCACCGAAGCCTGGGCGGCCGGCCAGGGCATCCCGCTCCAGATCCAGTACACCATCCCGGTCGAGCAGTACGGCCTTGACCCCAACGGCGAATCGGTCCTGCAGAGCGCGGTCGCCGACGGCGCCACCGTGACCTCGGTCAACATCATGGTGTTCGATTACTACATCGCCGGCGAGGGCGTGGTGAACATGGGCCAGGCGGCAAGCAACGCCGCCACGAACACGCACACCCAGCTGGCCAGCATCTTCACCAACCTGACCTCCGCCCAGCTGTGGACCATGGAGGCCATGACGATGCTGCCAGGTATCGACGACTATCCGAAGAAGACCGAGGTCACCTACATTGCCGATGCCCAGGCCATGCTGAGCTTCGCCCAGGCCAACAACATGAACCTGCTCTCGATCTGGGCGATCCAGCGAGACAACGGCGGCTGCCCAGGCGCCCGCGACAGGAACACCTGCTCCGGCATCACCCAGAACACCTGGGACTTCACCCACCTGCTGACCCCGTTCACCCACTAACGTCGGCCGGTACCGGTAGATATCGGAGGTGGGGTCGTGCGCGCGGCGGTACTCCATTCGATCGACGACGCCAAGATCGACGTCCGCGATGACGTCCAGGCTGTGGGCCCAGGTACTGGCGAGGTGCTGATCAAGGTGCGGGCGGCTGGCGTGTGCCACTCGGACCTGTCCGCCCGCAATGGCGGCCTGCCACAGCCGATGCCGGCCATTCTCGGGCACGAGGCGGCCGGTGAGGTGCTCGCTGTCGGTGCTGGCGTCACCGGGCTGGCGGCCGGCGACCATGTGATCGCGTGCTGGCTGCCGCCGTGCGGCAGCTGCCCGTCCTGCCTGCGCGGCCAGCCGTACCTGTGCTTCACTCACATGCTCACCGCCTATACGCAGCCGAGGTTCCTGGTCGGTGACACCCCCGCCTTCGGCATGGCTGGCTGCGGCGCGTTCGCCGAGCAGATGGTGGTGCCGCGTGAGGGTGCCGTCAAGATCGCGGACGACGTGCCGTTCGAGGTCGCTGCGCTGATCGGCTGCGGGGTAATGACCGGCGTCGGCGCTGCCATCAACACCGCCGCGGTCAGGCCGGGCTCAACGGTCGCGGTGATCGGCTGCGGCGGCGTCGGCATGTCGGTGATTCAGGGCGCCAGGCTCTGCGGTGCCGCGGTGATCGTGGCCGTGGACACCAATGAGACCAAGCACGACCTGGCCCGCCGGTTCGGCGCGACGCACGCCGTGCACCCGGACCACCTGACCGAGCTGTCCGGCCAGCTGACCGCGGGCGAGGGCTTCGACTACGCCTTCGAGGTGGTCGGGCTGGCGCAGACGATCAGGACGGCCTGGTCTGCCGCGCGGCGCGGCGGGACGATCATCATCGTCGGCGCGGGACGGGCCGACCATCAGGTCGAGTTCACCCCGTTCGAGTTGCTCTTCGACGGCAAGCAGATGATCGGGTCGCTGTACGGCTCGGCGGACGTGCGCAGCGACTACCACCGGCTGCTCAGCCTGTGGCGGGCCGGGCGGCTCGATCTGGAGGGAATGATCACGCAGCGGGTCACGATCGAGGGCCTGGACGACGCCCTGGCCGCACTCGGCCAGGGCGAAGTCATCCGCCAGGTGATCAGCTACTCGTAGCCGACGCCGCCGGCCCGGCGTCGGCTGTATCCCTGTCCCGGTCTCGCCCGGTCGTCTCAACGGCTCGCCAGGCGACTCCGGGCGTAGCCGCCTGGATCATCGCGGGGCCAGGTTGCGCGCCGCCTGCGCTGGGTCGACCCCGGGGGTCGGCAGGATCGCGATCACCGGGGTGTCAAGGCCGCGCTGACGGTACTTGTCGACTCGGTCACGGCAGGCATCGAACTCGCCGTGCACGACCAGATCGTCCACCACCTGGTCGGGGATGGCGGCAAGGGCGCCTCGGCGGTCGCCGGCCGCCCAGGCGTCCTGCATCGGCCGCAGCAGCTCGCCGCGGCCGAGCCACTGGTGAAACGCCGCGTAGGCCGGCACGGTGAGGTAACCGGTCAGCGCCCGCCGCCCGATGGCCCGCGCCGTGCCGGCGTCGGCGGTGGGGCATACGAAGATCCGCGCGATCAGCTCGCAGCCTGGCCCGGCCGCGGCACGGACCTTGGGGACGTCGCCGGGCGCGAGCCAGTTGGTGATCGCGGCGTCGGCCTCCTGGGCCGCGAGCCTGACCATCTGGGGGCGCAAGGCGGCCAGCGCGAGCCCGGGCCGCGCGGCCGGGGGATGGTCGAGCCGGAATCCGTTCACGGCGAACGTCTCGTACCGCTCGGTGACCTTCTCGCCGGTCAGCGCCGCGCGCAAGAACCGCAGCAGGTCACGCGACCGGCGATAGGGCTCGTCGAACCCGATGCCGTTCCACTGCTGCACCACGACCGGGGTGGACGTGCCGACGCCCAGGACGAAGCGGCCGGGAGCCAGGTCGGCCAGCGTCGCCGCGGTCATCGCCAGCAGGGCAGGACCCCTGGTGTAGATCGGCACGATCGCGGTGCCGAGCCGTAGCTGGCCGGTCCACTGCGAGGCGAGGACAAGCGGCGTGAACGCGTCCACCCCGTTTAGTTCCGCCGACCAGGCGTCCGTGTAGCCGAGCGCCGCAAGCTCGGAGACGATCTCCCGCTGATCGGGCAGCGAATAACCATGCAGCGGCAGGGTGATTCCCCATCTCGAGCCAGGCTCCATCGTCATCCTCCCTGCGACTTCGCGCTCAGCAAGGACAGATATCACAGATCGGCGCCGACGGCAGCTTCGCGCTGTTCGATGACGTGACGACTGACCGGGGCGGCGGCATTAATGCCTTAGATGCTGTTTTGCGGCACCTCGCTCGCCGCCCCGTGCTAGGTTCAGCGAGCACGCCACTCTGGGGTGCCTTATTTCGCGCCCCCGCCGGGGGGTTGCGCCAGGGTCAGCACATGAGGAGCGCGAATGAGTTTGCCTGCCCCTGCCCGCTGGCGGGCCGCCCGCACCTGTGCCACCACCTTGTCGGCTGCCGTGCTTGCCGTGGGCCTTTCCGCGGCAGCCGCAAGCGCGCATATGGCTGGCCAGACGCCGCGGCCGTCGATGAACCCGTTCGCGCCGGCGTACCACCATCCGTACCGGTACGGCGCGGTGCCGACCATCGCGCAGATGTTCAGGATGAACAACTGGCAGGCGCGGCATCCTGGCGTCAGGGCCATCACCGAGCCCAACCTGACCTACGGCGGCGGCATTCGCGGCATCGGCGTCACCACCGGCCCTGAGAAGGTCTACCTGGTCTTTTTCGGGTCTCAGTGGGGCACCAAGGCAACGGACGGGCACGGGAACCTGACCCTGTCGCATGACTCGTCCGGTGAGGCGCCTTACCTGCAGCGGCTGCTCAAGGGACTGGGCACCAACGGCGATCGCTGGTCCGGCGTCATGACCCAGTACTGCGACGGAGCGCCGTTCAACGCGCAATCCTGCACGGCCGACACGCTGCACGTCGGTTACCCATCCCGCGGGGTGCTGCGCGGCGTCTGGGTGGATGAGTCGGCGAGGTCTCCTGGCCATGCCAGCGGCCACGCCCTGGCCGCCGAGGCGGTCAAGGCAGCCAAGCACTTCAAGAACACGTCAGCGAACTCCAACCGGGACGCACAGTACGTGATCGTCTCGCCGACCGGCACGCACCCGGACGGCTTCCCCTCCGCCGGGTTCTGCGCCTGGCATGACTGGAACGGCGACCGCACGCTCGGCGGCGGATCGGTGGCCTCGCCGTACGGCCCGGTGGCGTTCACCAACCTGCCGTACCAGACCGACGCCGGCGCGTCGTGCGGCGAGAACTTCCTCGGACATGGCAACGCGCTTGACGGCGTTTCGATGGTCGAGGGCCATGAGTACGCGGAGACCATCACCGACCAGATCCCCCCTGGCGGCTGGGTCGATCCTGGCGGCGAGGAAAACGGTGACAAGTGTGCCTGGGACCAGGGCCCTGGTGCTCTGGCAGCCGATCTGACCTTGGCAAGCGGCACCTTCGCGATGCAGTCGACCTGGGGCAACGACGGCAACGGCGGCACCGGCACGTGCGAATTCAGCCACTCGATCGTGCGCAACGTGGGGCTGTTCAACGGCGGCTTCGAGACCGGCTCGTTCATGGGCTGGACCACGAGGGGCGCCACCGCGATCGTGCGGACCGGCGTCCACACCGGCCGCTTCGCCGCGCGGGCCGGCCGGTCCACGCCGACCAAGGGCAACTCCAGCATCTCGCAGACCTTCAACTCCAGGGGCCGGCACCTGTCGCTCTGGTTCAACATGAGCTGCCCCGACCGGGTGAGCCAGTCCTGGGGCACGATCACCCTGACCGACAACACCGCGCATCACCTGGTGGTGCTGCTCGCCAGGCGGTGCATCAAGCACTCGGGCTGGCGGCACATCACCCACGCTGTGCTCGCCGGTCACTCCTACACGCTGACCCTGACCAGCCACGACGATCACGACACCGGTCACAAGGACGGTAACTTCACCTTGCTGGACGGCGTGACCAACTCCTGACGGACCAAGGGACTGGCCGGGCCGCCTCGGTACGCGTCGGCCAGGCCGGCGCCGGTCAGCCGGTGAGGGCGAGCGTCGCGCCCGCGGGATCGGTCAGCCTGTGATAGCCGGGCGCGCCACCGAACATGACCAGATCGCCGCGAACCCGGGCCCTCGGGCCGTCCGGCCCGACCAGAATCGTGCCGTCGGCTCCGGCCGCGATCAGCTCGTCGCCAGCGCGCAACAGCACCGGGCCGTCTCTGGTGGCCGAGATCGCCGCCCGCCCGGCCGCCAGGCCGCCGAGCACGGCCCGCGGTTCGGCCGACTCGGAGAGCACCCAGGTGGTGGGCGTGCCGGGCGGCGCGTCATATCCTGGCCGGTGCCAGTCACTGCCGCCGACCGGAATCGCTTTCGGGCACCAGGCCAGCCACCAGCTGATCGGCGCTGTCCAGCGCAGGTCAAGCCAGCTCCAGTGCCACACCTCGATCAGCGGCGGCCGCCGCAGCATCGGCGTCATCCAGCTGACCTCGCCGCCGTACGGGTGGTTCACGCAGAGCAAACCGCCCGCCCGCTCGGTCTCCGCCAGCCAGGTGTCGGCCGGCTCGCGGAAATCCACCCAGCCCAGGTCGCCGAGCGCGTTCGCGTGACCGCGCTCGACCGTGAGCTCCTGTCCGGGCAGCAGCGCGATACCGTGCGCGGCCGAGGCGGACGGCAGTTCCGCGTGATGACTGATGGTGTTGTGGTCGGTCACCGCGAGGAAATCCAGGCCACGACTCGCCGCGAAACTGGCCAGCTCGGGAACGGTCAGCACGCCATCGGAATGCACGGAATGCGAATGCAGGTCGCCGGCCAGCCAGCGCAGCCCGTCGCTGGCTGGCAGCTGACGGCTGGCTGGCCGCTCGGTGGCCGGCGGGACGGCCTCGCGGGCGGGATCGCGAGCCGGACCGGTCCGGTTACTTGTCGCGGTGGCGATGAGCCGGTACCTGACTCCGCCCGCCGGGATCCTGTGCAGGCCGATGATGACCTGCCAGGTTCCTGGTTCGAGCTGGCCGGCCAGATAGCCAGGAGTCGCGCTCTCCTCGCCGATGACGAAGGACCTGCGTGCGCCGCCCGACCAGCCGCGGAACCCGGCGGGGCCAAAGCAGCCCAGGTCAAGAACGGCTCCCGCGCGGTCGTAGTCAAGCTCGACCGCTATGGCCGAGGTCCCTGGCGGCACGTCGACAGGGAGATAGTGCCAGGCCGACACGCACCGGTCCTCGATCGTCCATATCCCGGCATGCCGAGTCTCCGCCATGCCTCATGTCTACCTGACCGGGCACGGGCGGCGGCCGGCTCTTGACGGTAAAATTCAACGGTCGTAGAGTTCAACAAGTGTTGAATATATCGGATACCGGAAGGCGATCCCATGTGGGCCATGATCGTTAAGGAGTTCCGCCAGCTTCGTCGGGACCGGCGGACGCTGGCGATGATGATCGTGATGCCGGTCCTGCTGCTCGTGGTGCTCGGCTACGCGGCCAGCTTCGATGTCAAGACCGTCACGGTCGCGGTGTCCGGGCCGCAGGCCAGCCTGACCGGCGCGATGTTGCCCAAGCCGTTCGACGTGGTGCTCTCGGCGCAGGATCGGGGCCGGTCGTGGGCGCAGGACCAGCTGCGGGACGGCCATGCCGAGATGGCGGTCGTGACCGGCGGGAGCAAGCCGCTGGTGCTCATCGACGGCAGCCAGCTGTTCTCAGCGCGGGCGGCGCTCACGGCACTGGCCGGGCTGCGGCGCGGATCCGGCGGCACTGGCGCGGCAGGCGGAGCGGGCGGGACCGCGCCCGGTCCGGCCACCATGGCGAAGGTGATCGTCCTGTACAACCCCGGGCTCACCACCTCCGACATCATGATCCCCGGGCTGTGCGGCGTGGTGCTCGTCTTCGTCGGCACGATCATCACCAGCCTGGGCGTGGTCAGGGAACGCCAGTCGGGGACGCTGGAGCAGCTCGCGGTGATGCCGCTGCGTCCCAGGGATGTCTTCCTGGGCAAGATCGTGCCGTATTTCCTGGTGGCCACCATCGACCTGGCGATCATCCTGGTGGTCGGCATCGCCATCTTCGGCGTGCCGTTCCGCGGGTCGCCGGCGGTGTTCGGGCTCGGTGCGCTGCTGTTCCTGTTCGTCACCCTCGGGCTCGGCGTGCTGATCTCCAGCGTGTCGCAGAATCAGGGCCAGGCGATCCAGCTCGCCGTCATGACCTTGCTGCCGCAGGTGCTGCTGTCCGGCCTGATCTTCCCGCTGACCTCGATCGCGGCCGGAGTGCGGTGGCTTGCCTACTTCCTGCCGCTGACCTACTTCAACCAGATCTCCCGTGGCGTGATGCTTCGGGCCGAGCCGATCGCCGCGCTCTGGCAGCCGTTCGTGTTCCTCGCCTTGCTCGGGGCGATCGTGGTCACCGGCGCCACCCTGCGGTTCCGCGGCTACCTTGCCCCGGCCGGCCGTGAGCGGCGAGCCAAGCCAGCCCCCGTCCAGCCGCGGGGAGCGGCGGCATGACCGGCCAGGACCGCGCGGCGGGCGCGGCCGATGCCAGCGCCGGCCAGCAGAGCTACGGTGCCAGTGAGCTTGGCGTTCGCTATGGGAAAACAGTGGCGCTGTGCGGCGTGTCGCTCTCAGCCAGGCCAGGGGAGGTGACGGCGGTCGTCGGCGGCGACGGCTCAGGTAAGACGACGCTGCTGCGCTGCCTGGCCGGATCGCTGGCGCCCGCCAGCGGCACTGTGCGCCGGCCGCCCAGGGAGCGGGGCGGCTACCTCCCGGCGAGTTCGGGGCTCTACCCGGATCTGACCGTGGCGGAGAACCTGGACTTCCGCGCCACCGGATACGGCCTGTCGCGGCAGCAGGGCAGGGAGCGGGCCGCCGAGTACCTGGAGCGGGCAGGCCTGACTCGCGCCGCCGGCCGGCTGGCCGGGCAGCTGTCCGGCGGAATGCGCCAGAAGCTCGCGGTGATCGCGGCGATGCTGCACCAGCCAGAGTTGCTCGTGCTTGACGAGCCGACCACCGGGGTCGACCCGGTCAGCCGGTCGGGTCTGTGGTGGCTGATCGCTAAGGCAGCCGCCGGTGGCTGCGCGGTGATCCTGGCCACCTCCTACCTGGACGAGGCGGAGCGGTGTTCGTCGGTCCTGGTGCTCGACTCCGGCATCCCGCTGGCCTCGGGGACGCCGGAGGAGATCATCGCCGCCATGCCAGGCACCCTGCGCGAGGTGCCGGCCAGGCCGGGCGGCCAGGCGGCCGGGCTGGCCTGGCGCAGCGGCGGGCACTGGCTGGCCTGGGATCCCGATCGTCAGGCTGGCCAGGCTGCGCTCGAACCCGATCTAGCCGATGCGGTCACGGTGGCCGCGCTCGGCATGTCCTTGCAGGGAGCCCGGTCATGAACGACGTCCCGCTGGCCCAGTGCCGTGGCGTGCGGCGGACATTCGGTGACTTCACCGCGGTAGGCGGCGTCGACCTGACCGTCGGCGCAGGTGAGATCGTCGGCTTGCTCGGAGCCAACGGCGCGGGCAAGACCACGCTGATCCGGCTGCTGCTCGGCCTGCTGCGCAGCTCGGCGGGCGAGGTCGCGCTGTTCGGCCAGCCGCCGTCACGGCTGACCCGCAGCCGGATCGGCTACGTCCCGCAGGGCCTCGGCCTCTATGACGACCTCAGCCCGGCCGAGAACATGCGGTTTACCGCGGCCGTGTTCGGCCGCGGCCGCGGCAGCGACCGGAAGCACAGCCTGCCCGAGCCGCTGCTTCCCTACGCCAGGGAGATGGTCGGCTCGCTGCCGCTAGGCGTGCAGCGCAGGGTCGCATTCGCTCAGGCGCTGTCGCACCAGCCGGAACTGCTGATACTCGACGAGCCGACGTCCGGGGTCGACCCGCTGGGCCGGGCGCGGCTGTGGGAGACCATCGCCGACGCGGCGGACGGCGGCGCCGGGGTGCTGGTCACCACCCACTACATGGAGGAGGCCGCCGAATGCGGCAGGCTGGTCGTGATGGCAGACGGTGCCGTGGTAGCGGAGGGAACCGCCGCCCAGATCATCGGCTCGGCCCAGGCCGCGGTCGTCGATGCGGAATCCTGGTCGGCCGCTTTCAGCGCGCTCGAGGCCGCCGGGCTCCAGGTCGCCCTGGCCGGACGGGGCCTGCGGGTGCCCGGCGCCGACCCTGAGGAAGTCCGGCGGGCGCTCGGTGACATGCGGGCGACGGTGCGGCAGGCTCCTGCCACCCTGGAGGAACGGTTCTTCGAACTTACCCAGCGACGATCGGCGACAGAGGTCCCGGCGTGACCGTCCCAGGTCGGGCCGGTGCGGCCGGTGCGGCCGGTGCGGGCGGAGCCGTCGGCGCCGGCCAGCCCGATGCCGGTGGCCGGCCCGGCCAGGCGATCGCGGGCGGCCGGCGGCCAGGGCGCGGTGGTCGGCGGGCCGGGGAGAGCGGCACCAGGGAAGCGATCGCCGACGCCGCCAGGGCGCTGTTCGCCGAGCGCGGCTATCACGGCGCGACGATCAGGGCCATCGCCGCCGTCGCCGAGGTGGACCCGGCGCTCGTGCATCACTTCTACGGCACCAAGGAGGCGCTGTTCGCCGCGGCGATGCGGCTGCCGCTGGTGCCCAGCGAGGCGCTGACCGCCGCCCTGACCCGTAGCGGCATCACGGGGCCAGGCGCCGGGCTGGGGGAGCGCATGGTCCGCGCCGCACTCGGCCTGTGGGAATCCGAGGAGCTCTACGAGACGTTCACCGGCCTGCTGCGGTCCGCGGTGACCAGCGAGCAGGCGGCCGTGATGCTCAGGGAGTTCATCGCTGACTCGATCCTCAGCACGCTGGCGCGGATGGCTGGCCTGGCTGAGCCTGGCAGCAGCGCCGAAGCGGAGTTCCGGGTCGCGATGGTGGCGACCCAGATGCTCGGGCTCGCCCTCACCAGGCTGGTGCTGGCGCTGCCGCCGGTCGCTGAGGCCAGCGTTGACGATCTCGCGGCCGCCATCGGGCCGTCCGTCGAGCGGTACCTGACCGGCGATCTCCGCATCCCGCCGCGAAGGCGGCCGCGGCGCCGCGGTTAGCATCGATCGAGTGGACCGGATGCTCGGAGCCTGCGCACTGCCCGAACTGGCCAAGCGCAAGAGCTTCAAATGGCGTACCTACCCGCCGGACGTGCTGCCCGCGTCCGTCGCCGAGATGGACTTCGACGTCGCCGAGCCGATAGCCGACGCGATCAGGGCTGCCCTGGCGATCGGGGACACCGGCTATCCGCACCTGGGCGAGCTAGCCGAGGCGTTCGCTGAGTTCTCGGCCGCCCGGCTGGGCTGGCTGCCCGACCCGGCCAGGGTGTTCGCCATTCCCGACGTGATGACCGGCATCTCCGAGGTGCTGCTCGCCACCACCCCGCCCGGCTCCGGCGTGGTGATCAGCCCGCCGGTGTACGGGCCGTACTTCCTGCGGATCGGCTACATCGGGCGGCCCGTGATCGAGGCGCCGCTGGTGCCGATGAGCGACGGCGGCTACGACCTGGACGCCGACCTGCTCGACCAGGCGCTGGCGCGCGATGGCGCCAGCGCCTATCTGTTGTGCAGCCCGCATAACCCGCTTGGCAGGGTGTGGACCGGCACGGAACTGATGACGATCGCCGACATCTGCCTGCGCCGGCGGGTGCAACTGCTTGTCGATGAGATCCACGCTCCGCTCGTGCTGCCCGGAGCGGAGTTCGTCGCCTTCGGCTCGCTTGATCATGAGATGACCGAGCGGGCATTCATCTTCAACTCGGCGTCCAAGGGCTGGAACACGGCGGGCCTGAAGTGCGGGATCGTGGTGACAGGCTCCGCCGGAGCCGTGGACATGCTGAACGAGCGCTGGGAGGCGCTGCTCGCCGGGCATCTCGGGGTGCTCGGGTCGGTGGCCGCGTTCCGGCTGGCGCGGCCCTGGCTGGACGCGGCGATCGCGCAGATCGGCGAGAATCACGTGCTGCTGGCCAAGCTGCTCGGCGAGCAGTTGCCGCAGGTGCGCTATGCGCCAGGCAGCGCCAGCTTCCTGGCCTGGCTGGACTGCCGGGCGCTCGGCCTCGGGGACGACCCGGCCGATGCGTTCCTGGAACATGGCAGGGTGGCGCTCAGCTCCGGCCCGTTCTTCGGCACCCAGGGCGCCGGATTCGCCCGGCTGAACATCGGTACCTCGCCGGAACTTGTGGCTGAGGCGGTCCGCCGGATGGCCGCCGCGACGGCGGCGGTGCGGAACCTCGGCTAGCGCGGGGCTAGCGCCCGGTCCCGCACCGGTCTTGGGCTGCCCTACCTGGCTGGGAATGAACTCTATGTGCCGGTGAACGGGGCGCGGCCGTCGAAAGTAGCGACCGGGTTCATCGCGGCCACCTGGCGATAATCCGGTCGCAACCGGCCGCTTACCGGGGATAAAGGCCCTGGTCATCACGTACCTTCCGTGCAAATGTGGGTAGAAGGCAGCTAACCACAAGCGCATGCGGAGGGCTTCGATGGGCAGGGACGTGCCGGCAATCACGGTAAGCCGCGAGGACAGGCGTGCGTACCGGCAGAAGGTACGTACCTGCCTTGACGCGCTGGCGCAAATGCTGCGGGAATCGGCATTCGAATCCGGTGAGCATCAGGTCGGCCTGGAGATCGAATTCAACTTGGTGGATCAGGCGGCCAAGCCAGCGATGAACAACTCCGACGTGCTGTCCGCGATCGCGGACACCGCCTGGGCGACCGAACTCGGCCAGTTCAATGTCGAGATCAACGTCACCCCGCAGCCGCTGACCGGCAACGCATTCACCGCCCTTGAAGCCAGCCTGCGCGACCTGCTCAACCGCGCTGACTCCCAGACCTCGCTGACCGGCAGCAGGCTGGTGATGGTCGGCATCTTGCCGACGCTGCGCCAGAGCGACGCCGGTGAGCACGCGATCTCGTCCAATCCGAGGTTCCGGCTGCTCAACGACCAGATCCTGGAAGCTCGCGGCGAGGAGATGCAGATCTTCATCGAGGGGCCCGAGCGGCTGCTCGTCTACATGGACAACATCCTGCCCGAGGCCGCGTGCACCAGCCTGCAATGCCACCTGCAAGTCAGTCCGGACGCGTTCGCCAGCTACTGGAACGCGGCCCAGGCGATGGCCGGGGTCCAGGTGGCGCTCGGAGCCAACTCACCGTATCTGTTCGGCCATGAGCTGTGGCGGGAAACCAGGATCACGCTGTTCGAGCAGGCGACTGACACCAGGCCAGAAGAGCTGAAGGCCCAGGGGGTCAGGCCGAGGGTCTGGTTCGGCGACCGCTGGATCACCTCGGTATTCGACTTGTTCGAGGAGAACCTCCGGTACTTCCCTGCGCTGCTGCCGCTGCTGGAGGACGAGGATCCGCTGGCCGTGCTTGATCGCGGCGACGCTCCCGAGCTGCCCGAGCTGACCCTGCACAACGGCACCGTCTACCGGTGGAACCGCCCGGTGTACGCGGTCGTCGACGGCAGTCCGCATCTGCGGGTGGAGAACCGGGTGCTTCCGGCGGGACCCACGGTCGCCGACGTGCTGGCGAATGCGGCGTTCTACTACGGCCTGGTGCACGAGCTCGCCACGGCCGACCGGCCGGTCTGGACTCAGATGTCGTTCTCCGCGGCGGCGGCCAACCTCAGCGTGGGCGCCAAGCACGGCCTGGAAGCCGAGGTCTACTGGCCTGGCGTCGGGATGGTCCAGGTGGCCGAGCTGACGCTGCGCACCCTGCTTCCGATGGCGGCCAGCGGGCTTGAGCGCTGGGGGGTGAGCGGCGCGGACAGCGGCAGGCTGCTCTCGATCATCGAGCGGCGCTGCCTGACCAGGCGGAACGGTGCCACCTGGCAAGTCAACTCGGTACACAACCTGCAGCGCAAGGGAGTCACGGACCGGGGTGAGGCGCTCCGGCTGATGACCCAGGGCTACATTGAACGGATGAATAGCAACGAACCGGTACATAACTGGCCGGCGATGTGAGGCGGCCGTCCCTGCGCCATCCCGGCCAGGGCCGGGATGGCGATGTGAGGCGGCCGTCCCTGCGCCATCCCGGCCGGGGCCGGGACGATACTGGCAAAGGCCAGGCCGACAGCGGTAAGGGCCAGGCCGATATCGGCCGGGCGGCCGACCGGCAGCCGACCGACAGCGGGGAGCCGGCCGGCGGGCAGCCGGCCGGCAGCGGGGAGCCGGCCGGCCGGGAATGGGCCGGCAGCGGGGAGCGGACCGGCGGCGGGGAGCCGGCCGGGGCTGGCGAGCAGGGCGGCGTAGCCGCTGGCACCATCAGGCTCGGTCGGCCTGCCGGGCGCTGGGTCATCCTGGCGACCGTGCTCGGCTCTGGTATGGCGATGCTCGACGGCACGGCGGTGAACGTGGCGCTGCCGGCAATCGGGCGGGCGCTGAAGACCTCGCTTGGCGGGCTGCAGTGGACCATCAGCGGCTACACCCTGGCGCTCGCCGGGCTGATCCTGCTCGGCGGCTCGCTCGGGGACCGGCTCGGGCGGCGCCGGGTCTTCCTGGCGGGCGTGGTGTGGTTCGCGCTGGCATCGGCGCTGTGCGGGGTGGCTCCCCTCATCGGCGTGCTGATCGCCGCACGGGTGCTGCAGGGAGTAGGCGGCGCGCTGCTCGTGCCTGGATCGCTGGCGATTATCCAGGCTTCGTTCGCCGCCGAGCACCGGGCGCGTGCGGTCGGGGCGTGGTCAGGCCTCGGCGGGCTGGCGGCCGCGATCGGGCCGCTGCTCGGCGGCTGGCTGGTGGTGACGGCCGGCTGGAGCTGGGTGTTCCTGCTGAACCTGCCGGTCGCCGCCGTAGTCATCATCGTGACGCTGCGGCACGTCCCCGAGTCCCGCGACGCGGGAGCCGCGCGGCGCTTCGACGTGCTCGGCGCCTGCCTCGCGGCGCTCGCGCTTGCCGGGACCACCTACGCGCTGATCGGCACGCCGGGCCGCGGCGGGTCGGCGGCGAGCAGGATCGCGGCCGCCGTCCTCGGCGGCGCGGCGGCCACCGCATTCGTGGTCGTGGAGCGGCGCCGGGGCAGGGCCGGGCCGCCGGGCCGGCCGGCCCCGATGGTGCCGCTTGACGTCTTCGCATCCCGCCAGTTCAGTGCGATCAACGCGATCACCTTCTGCGTCTACGGCGCGTTCGGCGGGATGTTGTTCCTGCTCGTGCTCCAGCTTCAGGTCAGCGCCGGGTTCTCGGCCCTGGCGGCAGGCACCGCCCTGCTGCCCGTCACCGTCCTGATGCTGCTGCTCTCGCCGCGCTCGGCCGCACTTGCCCAGCGGATCGGCCCGCGCTGGCTGCTGACTTGTGGGACCCTCACCTGCGCGGCAGGCATGGCGGCGATGCTGCGGATCGGCGACCGGGCGTCCTACCTGGCCGACGTGCTTCCTGCTGTGCTGGTATTCGGATTTGGGCTGTCGATGGTAGTCGCGCCGCTGACGGCTACCGTGCTCGCCAGCGCCGATGTCCGGCACGCCGGAGTGGCCAGCGGCATCAACAACGCCGTCGCGCGGGCGGCTGGCCTGCTGGCGGTGGCCGGCCTGCCGGCCGCCGTCGGGCTCCGCGCGGCCGACTACCACTCGCCTGCCCTGCTCGGCAGCGGGTTCCGGGCGACCATGATCATCTGCGCTGGGCTGCTCGTCATGTCGGCGCTGCTCGCCGCGACCCTGATCGATGACCGCGTGCTTGAGCCAGTCCCCGGTCATCAGGTCGCCGTGCCTGACAGCTCGCGGGTCTGCGCCGTGCAGTCCCCGCCGCTGGAATGCGGTCCGCCAGAGTCCGAGCGGCTGGTCAGTTATCCAGGCCGAGCGTGAACGCGGGCGCCGGAGGCCGGTGCTGGTCAGCACGTCCACGGATGGCCGTCCCGGCTGCGAAGAACTCGGTGGCGTGCTCGCCCCAGACGTAGTTGTGCACCGACCAGCTGACGCCGACCACGCCTGACGCGCCGGCCTGGCTGGCCTCGGTCTGCATCCGCAGCAGCGCAAGCTCGCGTGCCTCGTGGCTGCCCTGGGTGAACACCGGCATCTCGGTGTTCTGGCCCGACTGCCGCAGCATCTGCATGAGCGACTGCTTGGCGATGTGATACACGCAGGTCCCGAGCACGAACGCGACCGGCGTCGCCCCGGCGGCCAGCAGCCGGTAGAAGTCCTGCGCGGACAGGTCGCAGCTGAACGGGCCGTTATCCGGCGGCCGCTGCACACCCTGGCCGGGCAGCGCCCTGACCGCCGTGCCGGTCGCGATGAACTCCATGACGTCCGCGCCCCAGACGTACTCCTGGATCAGCAACTGCACGCCGACGATCCCGTCCGCGTTCAGGTGCTGCGCCTGGGTCAGCATCCGAGACCTCGCCAGTTCCCTGGCGCTGTACATCGCCATGGTCAGGACGTCAAGCTCGCAGTTCTGCACCCATTTCCCCGCCTGCAAGCCGATGTGGTACATCGACGAGCCGGCCACGAAGCCCAGCGGTTCGTAACCTGCCTCGGTCAGCAGTGCGTACTCAGAGACCGACAAATCGCAGGTGAAGACGCCGCTCGGGTCGGCACCGGAGGTGACCGCCAGTCTCGGGCTGGCCTGCTGCGGCTCCCAGCCCGCGGCCGCGCCTGCGGGCTGGCCGAAGATCGGCACTGACTGCCGGGCTGGTCAGCGCGCTACGTCGACCACCAGGCGCCAGTGCCTGCCGGGGCCGCGGAACGTGAACGCGCGGAACGCGTGCCTGGCCCGGACGCCAAGCCCGATCGCCGTGACCCGCTCGAACGAGCCAGCGCCCCTGACCTGACGGAACATCGAGAACCCGGCGACCCGGGCGAGATTGACCGCATTGGCGTGGTACCCGCGCCCGCCCGGGCCCCTGACCACGATCAGCAGCTTGGCCTTGCCGCGCACCTTGAGCACCATGCCGGAAGCCTCGGCCACGATCCGCGCGACGTACCTGACGCTGAAGCCGGGCCGCGGACCCCGGCCCATGTCGACCACCAGGCGGTCAAAGCAGGCATGCTCACCGGCCCGGACGCGCAGCACCGGGGTTGAGACGGTGAAGACGGTGCCGCCGTGCTTGGGCCCGGTGCCCCACCGGGTCGAACAGGCGGCGATCCGGACGGCGCCAGCATGGCTGGCGGTCGTGGCGGCCCCCGCCGCAGTAGTCGGCGCGATGACCGCGGCCATCGCGATGAGTGCGGTAGCAAGTCTCTTCACCCAGATCGCCCCTCTCCAGCGCCGCTGTCAAGCTATCAGGTGGGATCTAGCCTTTTCCGGTTTTGCGTGAGCCAGGCGCGTGCTCGCGCGCCGGTGTCCTGCCAGGTCGCAGGCCCGGCACGCCGTAAGGTGAGGTTGTGGCAGGAGAGTACGAGCCGGGCAGCGCCGGCGCAGACCGCACGCCAGCCATTCCGGCATCGGCCGGCGCGCTGATTTTCGACCGGAAGGAACGGCTGCTGATACTCAACCCCACCTATAAGTCGGGATGGACGATCCCTGGCGGCGAAATGGAGGCCGACGGGGAGACGCCATGGGAGGCGTGCCGGCGGGAAGTGCGCGAGGAATGCGGCATCGAGGTACAGGCAGGCCGGCTGGCGTGCGTGGACTTCAGGCGGCCTCGTGCAGGCAGGCCAGGCGGCATCAGGTTCCTGTTCGACTGCGGTGTGGTCAGCGACGCTGCGCTGGCGTCGGTGGTGCTCCAGCCCGAGGAGATCTCCGAGTACCGGCTGGCCAGCCTGCGCACCGCGCTGTCTCTGCTGCGCGGCCCGGTCAGGCGGCGGGTACGGGCCGCCCACGGCGCGCAGACCGTCCTTTACCTGGAGCAGGGCAGGCCGGTGCCGCAGGTGCAGCCGCGCGGCTGAGCCGCAACCTGTGTAAGATTCACGGGCATGTGCGCAGGATCGAGGGCCAGCAGGACGCCCGGCGCCCGAACTACGCCCTCAGCCGTCTGACCTCATCGGGCGGCGGCCTGATCGCTGCGGTACCACGGGCGCCGCGAGTCTTCCACACGGCCAGGAGAGCCAGGCCAGCCCGGCAGCCGCCGGCCGGTGGCTCTTCGCCGGTACGTTGATTGCTGAGCCACGATTCTGAGCCTTTGAGATTCCCAGGGACTAGCTATGCGGTTGATGATGATCCACGCCGACCGGTTCTCCTTCGCGGTGACCGGCAAGGCCAGCGGCGCCGGCTTCCTGGCCGAGCTTGAGCCAGGCGACGAGCGGGCTCAGCTCGATGAAGCGCTGGTGGCCTTCGTGACCGTTGAGGAGCGGGACGAGGCGGGCCCGCATGACGTCGCCGAGCAGGCCGCCAGCCGGATCCGCTCCACGGCGGACAAGGTCGGGGCCGGCCGGGTCATGGTCTACCCGTACGCGCACCTGTCCAGCGATCTGGCCAAGCCCCGGATTGCCACCGAGGTGATCGACGCGGTGGTCGAACTGCTGCGGGCCAACCCCGGCCTGGAGATCCACCGCGCACCCTTCGGCTACTACAAGGCGTTCGACATCTCCTGCAAGGGCCACCCGCTGTCCGAGCTTGCGATGACACTGGAGCCGTGGAGCGGGGCGGGCGAAGCGGCGCGCAAGGACGCCGCCGCCCCCGAGTCCAAGGCGCTCGCGGCCGAGCGGACCCTGCGCTCGGAATGGCGCATTTACGCCCCGGACGGGTCGTTCGTGCTGGCCGGCGACTTCGATTTCCGCGCGCACCGCGGGCTGCGCGAGCTCTTCGCCTACGAGCGGGAGGGGACCCGCGTCGCCGAGGACGCGCCGCCGCACATCAGGCTGATGCGCGAGCATGAGCTCGTCGACTACGAGCCCGCCTCCGACGCAGGGAACCTGCGCTGGTATCCGAAGGGCCTGCTCGTCAAGCGGCTGCTTGAGCAGCATGTGACGTCCATGGTGCTGGACTACGGCGCCATGGAGGTCGAGACGCCGGTGATGTACGACTACGGCCACCCGGCGCTGTCCAAGTACCTGCACCGCTTCCCGGCGCGCCAGTACGTGGTCAAGAGCGACGACAAGGAATTCTTCCTGCGCTTCGCCGCGTGCTTCGGCCAGTACATGATCCAGCACGACATGGTCACCTCGCACCGGGACCTGCCGGTGCGGCTGTACGAGCTCACGCACTTCTCATTCCGGCGGGAGCAAGGCGGCGAGGTGGCCGGGCTGCGGCGGCTGCGAGCGTTCACGATGCCGGACATGCACAGCCTGGTGCGCGACACGGCGATGGCCAAGCAGGAGTTCGTCAGCCAGGTGCGGCTCTGCCTGCGTTGGCTGGACGACGTCGGGCTCGAATGCGTCCCGGCGATCCGGTTCGTGCGCTCCTTCCTCGACGAGAACCCCGGCTTCGTCGAGGAACTCATGGCAGCCCTTGGACGGCCCGCGCTGGTCGAGGTGTGGGACGAGCGGTTCTTCTACTTCGTCGCCAAGTTCGAGCTGAACTTCATCGACACGGCCAAGAAGGCTGCCTGCCTGTCCACCGTGCAGATCGATGTGGAGAACACCGAGCGATTCGACATCAACTACGTCGCGCAGGACGGCGCGAAGCGGCATCCGCTGCTCTTGCACACCTCGGTCTCCGGCTCGCTTGACCGCAACCTGTACGCCATACTCGAGCACCAGGCGATGCGCTCCGCCCGCGGCGAGAAGCCGTTCTGGCCGGTGTGGCTCGCCCCGACCCAGGTGCGCCTGCTGCCCGTCTCCGACGCCCATGTCGAAGGCGCGCTGGAGCTGGCAGGCCGGATCCCGTACCGGGTGGACGTGGATGACCGCGACCACAAACTCGGCAAGAAGGTCAGGGAAGCGGAGAAGGAGTGGGTGCCCTACACACTCGTGGTGGGGCAGAAGGAACTCTCCGGCGGCGACCTCACCGTGCGCCAGCGCAGCGGCGAGCAGTTGGAGATGCCGCTCGATGCCTTCCTGGCGAGGCTGGCCGCCGATACGGCCGGCAAGCCGGCCCGCGCGGCCAACACGCCGCGGCTGCTCTCCCGGCGGCCGATCTTCGTCGGCTAGCCGTGCTAGTCGTGCTAGCCGACTTAGGCCCGGCTTCGCCGGACTTAGCTCGTGCTAGTCCCGCCCGTCCGGCAGGTACCAGTGGTGCGGCGCGATCAGGTTCTTGACCGAGGCGGGTCCCCACGAGCCTGGTTCGTACAGTTCCACCGGCGGCGGGTTCTCCAGCAGCGGCGTGGCCACCTCCCAGAGCCGCTCGATCTCGTCTGACCTGGTGAACAGCGACTGGTCGCCGAGCATGGCCTCAAGGATCAGCCGCTCGTAGCCTTCGAGCTCGTGCATTTTGTGGAAGGAATCCTCGTACCTGAACGTCATCTCGCCGCAGCCGAGCCGCATCGCCGGTCCCGGCTCCTTGGCCAGGAACCGCACCAAGATCCAGCCAGGGTCGTCAAAGTCGATGACCAGCAGGTTGCTGCGCTGGGCCTTGGTCAGATGTGCGTCGCCGGGAAACATCCGCAGCGTCGGCTCTTTGAGCCCGAGGGTCACGGTCTGGCGCCGCTGCGCCATGGACTTGCCCGAGCGCAGGAAGAACGGCACTCCGGCCCAGCGCCAGTTGTCGATCTCGACGCGCAGCGCGGCGAAGGTCTCGGTCTGGCTGCGCGGATCCACTCCGGTGGACTCCCGGTAGCCCTGGTACTGGCCGCGGACGACCCTCGACAAATCGATTGGGTGCAGCGCCTCGAAAACCTTCGCCTTCTCGTCCCGCAGGTGCTTTGCGCTCAGCGAGGTCGGCGGTTCCATCGCGGTGAACCCGAGCACCTGGAACAGGTGCGTCACGATCATGTCCCTGAAGGTGCCCGTGCCCTCGAAGAACTGCGCCCGGCCCTCGATGCTGATCTTCTCCGGCACGTCGATCTGCACATGGCTGAGGTGATCGCGGTTCCAGATCGGCTCGAACAGGCCATTGGCGAAGCGCAGCGCCAGAATGTTGTCCACCGACTCCTTGCCGAGGAAATGGTCGATGCGGAAGACCTGCGACTCCTCGAAGACCGAGTGCACGACCTTGGTCAGCGCCCTGCAGGACTCCAGGTCGGTGCCGAACGGCTTCTCGATGATGACCCTGGAGTTCTCCGCCAGCCTGGTCTGGCCGAGCATCCCGATCACCGAAGCGAACGCGGACGGCGGCACCGCGAGGTGATACAGCCTGCACGGGTGGCCGCCGATGGCCTCCTCGGCTTCCTGCACCGCCTTGATCAGCGGTTTGGCGTCGTCGGGGCCCGACGCGGCGAAGCTCAACCTGCCCTCGAATGCGCTCCAGGCCGTACCGCTCGGCATCGCCAGGCCGAACTGGGCCACCGCCGACTTCGCGTGCGCGCGGAATTGCTCCTGGGTCATCGCGGACTGAGCCGGTGCCGTGCCGATGATCCGGTAGCCATGCGGCAGCAGCCCGGACTTGGCCAGGTGGAACAAGCCAGGGAGCAGCTTGCGCTTGGCCAGGTCCCCGGTCGCCCCGAACAGCACGATGACATGGTCGGACGGGACGAGGGCGGACCTGTGGTTGCTGGATTGCATGCCACATAGTGTCACGTGCCGGCCAGCGCTCCGGCCACGCGGTCGCCAAGATTGGCAGTGCGACAGCGCGCAACGACGGCGTCGGGGAGACTGGTCGATCGTGACCGCCGAACAAGAGAAGCAGGCTGCCGCTGAGGCGGCGGCTGAGTTCGTGCGCGACGGCATGGCTGTCGGGCTTGGCACCGGCACGACCGTGGCGTATCTGCTCCCGGCACTCGCCCGCAGGAAGCTGTCGATCCGCTGCGTCGCCACTTCGCCGCGGACAGAGCGGCTGGCCACCGGGCTCGGCCTGGACGTGCGGCCATTCGACACGCTGGATCGGCTCGACATCTGCATCGATGGCGCCGACCAGATCGCGCCGGACGGCTGGCTCATCAAGGGCGGCGGCGGCGCCCACACCAGAGAGAAGATCGCCGCCGCCGCCGCGGACCGGTTCATCGTGATCGCCGGCTCTACCAAGCCAGTCCCTGCCCTGCACCCGCCAGTCCCGGTCGAGCTGCTCAAGTTCGGCATCGCCGCGACACTGCGCCGTCTTGGCCCCGTCACCCTGCGGGAAGTACCTGAGAGCCCCGACGGCGGCGTGATCGCCGACCACCACAGCCCCATCGACGACCCAGCCCGCCTAGCCGCCCAGCTCTGCGCCACCCCAGGCCTGGTAGCCCACGGGCTCTTCCAGCCGGATCTGGTCAGCGTCATCCTGATCGGTCGCGGCAGCACCGTTGAGCACCGGACGCCATGACGGCAATACCATAGTTAATTGCCTCTCCGGCAGTCCTGCGTCGCGACGCGGAGCATGCTTTACCCGCCCGCGGAAAATCGCGGCCGGGATTCGTGGTGACCACCGGCGCTCCGGCGTGGCAGGCTATCCGCAGCACCTGATCAGAAGAGAGCGGCACCATGTCTGAGATTTCACCGGAGCGGCTGGCAGCGGTCCGAGCGGCGCTTGCGCAGATTCTCGCCTCACCTGCGGATGGCAGGGCCACGCTTTCGAACCCCGGACGAATGTCCAATACGCTCCAGGACCTGCTCCCGGATGCGCCGATGGAGAAGATGGCCCTGGTCGCGGCGGCGGACGACCGGCTGGCAGAGCGATTGGCCAGCCTGTTCGCGCAGGGCCTGCCTCCCGATACCGCGCTGCGAATAGCCTCAGAGTCGCTGGCCGCGCACACCGCGCTGACGCCGCAGTCCTGCGAGTGGGTGTCCCGCGAGATCGCTGCCGCACTCGGCTACCTGCCGCAGCGTGGCACGCCGTCGGCCTGGGCGCCGGCCGACCCTGGCCGTGGCGCACCCGCGGCACCTGGCGCCGGCTTCGGCGGGCCGGCCGGACCGGGTCCCGGCTTCGGTGCGCCGCGGCCGGTCGGCGCGACCGACATCACCGTGGTGCCGCCGTCGCAGCAGCCTCAGGCGCCGTTCGGCCAGCCGCAGCAGCCTCAGGCGCCGTTCGGCCAGGCGCAGCAGCCTCAGGCGCCGTTCGGCCAGCCGCCGCAGCAGCCAGGCGTCCCGTTCGGAGCCGGACCGCAGCAGCCTGGCGGGTTCGGGATGCCCCCGCAGCCCCCGGCACCATACGGCCCGCCGCCGGGGAATCTCAAGCCGCCCGGCTCCCGCCGGTCAGCCAAGGTCTGGGCGGCGGCGGCGACCGCGGCGGTTGCGATTGTGGCCGTTGTCCTGGTCTTCGTGCTGCGGTCAGGGCCGACGCCGACGCCGAAATCGAACCCGAAGCTGGCCAAGCCGACGGTGAGCACCTATCACGTCAGCTCAGGGCCGCTCTCCATCGCCCTGGAAGGGACGCACGCCTGGATCAGCCAGACCGCGCCCGACCGGCTGCTGGAACTCAATGCCAGCGACGGCACCCAGGTCAGGGTGCAGAGCGACGGGCTGGATTTCCCCTGGCATATCACCGCTGGCGGCGGCAACGTCTGGATCGCCAACGACCGCAAGAACCCGGGATTCGTCACCAGGGTCAACGCGACCACCGGAGGCATCACCCGGATATCGGGCACATTCAACGGCATCGCCAACCCGACCGCGGTTGCCGTCCAGGGCAGCCGGGTCTGGGTGGCAAACCTGGGCGCCGAGTCCAAGACCGGGTTCACCGGATACGGCTCGGTCACCGAGCTCGATGCCAGCAGCGGAACCGTGGTGAAGTCGTTTCCTGGCGCCAAGAGCGGCATCACCTACCCGGTGGCGCTGGCCGTCAGCGGCCCGTTCGTCTGGGTAGTCGACTCCGGCTATCACGGCGGGCTCGGCGGCGTGACGCGGATCGATTCCCGTGACGGGAGCACCCTGACGAAGACCGGCGGCGGTTACGGCTTCGAGCGGCCGTCTTCGATCGCCGTGAGCGGCAGCCGGGTCTGGGTGCTCAACGACCCGTACCGTGGCCGGCTGTCGGTGACCGAGATCAACGCCAGCGACGCCAGTTTCGTCCGGCTGCTGTCCGGGTTGCAGTACGAATTCGGCTCGTACGTGAAGTACCTGCAGTACCGCGCGGAAGGTATCGCGGCCGTCGGCGACCGGGTCTGGGTCGCCGACCCGGCGGGCGGCAGTGACGGCCACGGAGCAGTGACCGAGATCGACGCCAGGACCGGTGGCCTGATCCGGGTGCTGTCGGGAGCGCCGTACAACTTCTACACACCAGACGCCATCGTCGCCAATAGCTCTCAGGTCTGGGTGTCGGAATTCGGGCCGAAGAACGCACCCGGCTGGATCACCGTGCTCCGCTCCTTCCGGTAGCCGCCGGCCGGCCGGCGGTGGCGGTGCGGTCATGGCGGGCACCCGGGCGCCTGTGCCGTGGCTGCCGGCTGGTCTTCGGGTGTCACCTGGCTGGCCTGGTGCTGTTCTGTTTCATGATCACGGAGTTCTCTCAGGCACCACGACTGAGAGAACTCCGTGATCATGGATGCCGCCTGGGTACGAAGCGGGCGGCCGGCAGTACGAGTTCATCACTCACAGCCGGGTCGTCATCAAGACCTACCCGGCGCGCTGTAACTTGCGCTGACTAGGCCGACCCGGTCAGCGCTTCTCGGCGTGGCCGCCGAACTGGCTGCGCATCGCCGACAGCAGGCGGCCGGTGAACGCGCCGAGTCCGCGGGACTCGAACCGCTGGAACAGCGACGCGGTGATGACCGGTGCCGGGACGCCTTCCTCCACGGCGGCGAGCACGGTCCACCTGCCCTCGCCGGAGTCCGACACGTGCCCGGTGAACTCCGATAGCTCAGGCGATTTCGCCAGCGCCGCCGCCGTCAGGTCGACCAGCCATGAACTGACTACCGATCCGCGCCGCCACACCTCGGCGACATCGGCGACGTTCATGTCGTACTGGTACGCCCCGGGGTCGATCAGCGGCGTCGTCTCGGCGTCGGTCTCCTGCTCTTCCTTGCCCGCGTTGGCATGCCTGATGATCGACAGGCCCTCGGCGATCGCCGCCATCATGCCGTACTCGATCCCGTTATGAACCATCTTCACGAAGTGCCCGGCCCCGGACGGGCCGCAGTGCAGGTAGCCAAGCTGCGCCGTTCCGGCTGCCGGGTCCAGCCCCGCGGTGGGCTCGACGGTGCCCAGGCCGGGCGCGATGGTGCGGAAGATCGGGTCAAGCCGCTGCACGGCCTCGGTCTCGCCGCCGATCATCAGGCAGTAGCCGCGCTCAAGGCCCCATACGCCGCCGGAGGTGCCGCAGTCCACGTAGTGGATCTGCTGGTGGGCGAGCTGCTTCGCCCGGGTGATGTCGTCCCGGTAGTAGGAGTTGCCGCCGTCGATCACGATGTCGCCGGGATCCAGCATCCCGGTGAGGTGGTTCAGCGTCCGCTCGACGATCGCGGCAGGCAGCATGAGCCAGACCGCCCTCGGCTGCTCCAGCTTGGTAACAAAGTCATCGATCGATCCGGCACCGACGGCCCCCTCTGCGGCCAGGGCGTCGATCGCAGACTTGTTCACGTCGTAGACCACGCAGCGGTGGCCGTCCCTGATCAGCCGGCGGACCAGGTTCGCGCCCATCCGGCCGAGCCCGATCATGCCAAGCTGCATGGAGTGCTCCGTGGTCATCTGTTATTCCCCTTCATCATTCGGTATCGGCGGATGAGCATGTTCGTTGACGAGTCATGACCGAGCTCGGGTTCGGGACCGCTGGCCAGCTCGGGAGTGATCGCCGCGGCCAGCTTCTTGCCGAGCTCCACGCCCCACTGGTCGAAGGAGTCGATGCCCCAGATCACCCCGGCGGTGAACACCGCATGCTCATACAGCGCGACGAGCGACCCGAGCAGCCGCGGGGTGAGGACCTCCGCGAGCAGCACGTTGCTCGGCCGGTTGCCCTCCATCACCCGGTGCGGCGCGACCAGCGGGTCGGTGCCCTCGGCAAGCACCTGCTCAAGCGTCCGGCCGAAGGCCAGCGCCTCCGCCTGGGCGAACACGTTGGACGTCAGCAGGTCGTGGTGATCGCGGAGCGGGTTCAGGCTCTTCGCGAAGCCGATCAGGTCGACCGGGATCAGCGCGGTGCCCTGGTGCAGCAGCTGGTAGAAGCTGTGCTGGCCGGTGGTGCCTGGCTCGCCCCAGTAGACCGGGCCGGTCGGGTAGTCCACCGGCGTGCCGTCCAGCGTGACGTGCTTGCCGTTGGACTCCATCGTCAGCTGCTGGAGGTACGCGGGGAACCGCTTCAGGTACTGCTCGTACGGCATCACGCCGATGCTGCCTACCCCGAAAAAATCGGTGTACCAGAGGGTCAGCAGGCCCATCAGGGCTGGCAGGTTCGACGGGAGCCGCGCGGTGCGGAAGTGCGTGTCCATCGCGTGGAACCCGGCCAGCAGGTCGAAGAACTGCTCAGGGCCGATCGCCACCATGGTGGACAGGCCGATCGCCGAGTCCATCGAGTACCGGCCGCCCACCCAGTCCCAGAAGCCGAACATGTTGGCGGTGTCGATCCCGAACTCCGCGACCCGCCGCTCGTTCACCGAGACCGCGACGAAGTGCCTGGCGACGGCCGCCTCATCACCGAGCTGACCGACCACCCAGTCCCTGGCGGACCGCGCGTTGGTGAGCGTCTCTGTGGTGGTGAACGTCTTGGACGAGATGATGAACAGGGTTTCATCCGGATGCAGGCCGCGGACGGCCTCGGTGAAATCGGCGGAATCGACATTGGATACGAAACGGAAGGTCAGGGCTCGATCTGAGTAATACCTGAGCGCCTCGTAGGCCATGACCGGGCCGAGATCGGAGCCTCCGATACCGATGTTCACGATGTTCCTGATCGGCTTGCCGGTGAAACCGCGCCACTGGCCGGATCTGACCTGGCTGGCGAGGGCCGCCATCCGGGCAAGCACCTCGTGCACCTGCGCGACCACGTCGGTGCCGTCCACGATCAGGCTGGCGCCGGCCGGCATCCGGAGCGCGACGTGCAGGACGGGCCGGTTCTCCGTGATGTTGATCCGCTCCCCGGTGAACATGGCCTCGATCCGCTCGGGCACCCCTGACTCGATCGCGAGCTGAGCGAGCAACCCGATCGTCTCGTCGGTCACCCGGTTCTTCGAGTAGTCCAGGAAGACGCCTGCCGCCTCGGCGCACATCCGCTCGCCGCGGCCCTCGTCGGCGGCGAACAGCTCGCGCAGATGCAGCCCGCCGATCTTCTGGTGATGCTCCCGCAGCGCGGCCCAGGCCGGCCGGCTTCGCAGCGCCGTGATCGTCATCGGTTGTCCTCTCCGTCGGCCGTCTCCGGTCCCGGCGAGCCCGCTCCGGCGCACGGCACTCGCGATGGCGACCCTAGCGTGCCCGGACCGTGACATGCGCCGGGTGGTGTCGGCGCGATACTGCTACTCATGACGCAGAGCGCGACGCCGGCCGGCTTCCGGCTGGCCGGCGGCTACCTGCCGCTGCTTGACCGGGCCCGGATCTACTGCTGCGGCATCACACCGTACGACGTGACCCACCTGGGTCACGCGGCCACGTTCGTCTGGGTGGACGTGCTGGCCAGGGTGCTCGGCGCGATCGGCGTGGACGCCCAGCTCTGCCGCAACGTCACCGACGTGGATGATGTGCTCTTCGCCGCCGCCGAGCGGTCAGGCTCGGCGTTCGACGCCTTCGCATCCGTCCAGCAGTTCAGGTTCGACCAGGACATGTCCGCGCTGAGCGTCCGCGCGCCGCAGTTCGCGCCGCGGGCCAGGCGGAACGTCGGCCAGGTCATCAGGCTGGCCCAGGCGCTGCTGCGGGCGCAGGCCGGTTACTTCTCCGGCGGCAGCGTCTACTTCCGCGGTGCCGCCACCGCCGAGCGGGCCGGGCTGGACCGCGAGCAGGCTGTCAAGCTGGCTGCCGAGTACGGTGCCAGGCTGGACGACCCGGCCAAGGAGGACCCGTTGGACGTCGCTGTCTGGCGCCGGTCAGAAGCTGGCGAGCCGGGCTGGCCATCGCCATGGGGCAGCGGCCGGCCAGGCTGGCACGCCGAGTGCGCGGCGATGTCGCTGTCCGTCTTCGGGCCGGCGGTGGACGTGCAGGGCGGCGGGGCGGACCTGCGGTATCCGCACCACGCATATCAGGCGGCGATGGCCGAGGCAGTCACTGGCGTGCAGCCGTATGCCCGAGCCCAGTTCGACGTCGGCGTGGTGCGGATGGCTGGCGAGAAGATGGCCAAGTCCACCGGCAACCTGGTCCTCGTCACCGATGTGCTCGCCGCCCACCCGGCCGCCGCGCTGCGACTGTGCTTGATCGACCGGCCGTGGGCCCCCGACTGGGACTACTCGCAGGCGCAGCTTGACGCGGCCACCCGGCGGCTTGAGCGGCTCTACCAGGCCGCCGGCCGGGAGGCCGGCCTGGGCTCCGGTCAGGCGGCCGCCGGCCGCCGCAGCCCGCCGCAGCAGGCGGCGGCCGCCGGCATTACCGCGGCACTCTGCGACGACCTGGACGTCCCGGCCGCGCTGGCGATCGCCGAGGAGGCCGGAGGCGCCGTGGCGCGCGGCCTGATCGCCACCCTCGGACTCAGCGAGCCACCCCGATGAGGCCGGCCAGGGCGGAGAGCGGGGCCGGCCGTGTGCGATGACCGCGAGCACGGCGGCGATCCGCAGGCCGCTGGCGTGGGGCGCGAGCTGGGTGCCGGCACGGGCGGGCGCGAGCCGGGGGCTGCCTCGGGCGGGCGCGAGCCGGCCGGCTCCGGTGTCTCCCGCCGTGCGGCCATCAGAGCTGCGGCACTCGCGGCCGGCGCAGGTACCATGCTGCCCCGGGCGCCCGGGCTGCCGCTGCGGTCGCCCGCCAGGGACGTGGCCGCTGACGGGAAGGCCGCGTACTCGATGGCGATGCATGTGCACTCATCGTTCAGCGAGCAGAGCGGCTCGATGGACAGCCAGCTCTTCCAGGCGGCGAGCAACGCGGTCGATGTGCTGTGGTGGACCGATCACGACGCCCGGATGCTGGGCATCGGATACCGCCGCACCGTGCATTTCACCAGCCTGACCGCGGAGAGCGGCGGGCCAGGGCAGCGCGGCCCGTGGCGGTGGACCAGCGCCGTCAGCGGGCCGGTGGGCAGGACGTCGGGTGGCGGCATCGTCGGCACGCCGTGCTCTCCCAACGATCCGGTGTCCGGGGGCAGCCTGCGGCTGACCGCCAGGAGCCTGAGGACCGGCGCTCCGGCGAAGTTCGGCTACTACGCGAACAGCCACCCGGCCGGCTGGAACTACCGCGACAACCTCACCGGCCAGTCGCTGACCATCGACGTGCTGCTCGACTACGGCCGGCGCAGCGGCTACCTGGAACTGCTGATCGGGACATCGCGCCACCAGGCGGTGGGCGGCCGCCCAGCCGGCGATTACTCGCTGTCCTACCGGTTCGTGCCCGCCGGACTCCCCGCCCACCGTGCCAGGCACGGCCTTACCGGAGTGATCACCATCCCGGTGGCCAGGCCGAGCGCCGCGAACCCATGGTGCACGGTGACCGTCAGGCCGGCCAGTGACATCGCCGCCCTGTGGCCCGACCTGGACTACCGCGACTTCGCCCTGTGGGAGCTGACGCTGAGCGCCGTCAGCGACGGCGAGCAGGTGGGCGGCCACTTTGACTACCTGCGGTTCAGTCGCAGGCTCAGCGGCGAGGTGCAGCTGCGGCAGCAGGCGGACATGGCCGCCGCCCTGGCGGCGCGGTATCCGGGGGTGCGCCAGCGGCAGGGACTGGAGGTCTCGTGGGGACAGCCGCACATCAACTGGTTCGGCGGCGCTGTGACGATCCCGCACTACGGCGGTACCACACTGCGGACCTACCCCGGGTTCCTGCGCGAGACCGTGATCCCGCAGATCCACGCGGCCGGCGGCCTGGCCAGCTACAACCATCCCTACGGCTACGGCGACCCCGCGCCGTTGCCGGCCAGCCGGCAGGACGACATGCTCGCCGCGGTCGCCAGGTCCCTGCTGCCAGCAAAGGCTGGCAGGGCCGCGCTCGGTGCCGACCTGCTCGAGGTGGGGTATCACCTGCGCCAGGGAGTCGACCTGGCGCACCATGTGGCCCTGTGGGACGTCCTCTCGCGCAACGCCGTGTTCCTGACCGGCAATGGCACCAGTGACGACCACTTCGGCCGGGACTGGCGCGGCATCACCAACAATTGGATCACCTCGGTCTGGGCCGCCAGCACCGCCGAGGCTCACTTGCTTGCCTCGCTGGCCGCCGGCCGGGCCTGGTGCGCGTCGCTGCCCGCTTACCGGGGCAGCATGGACCTGCTCGTCGATGGTTCCTGCCCGATGGGCTCGGTCAGCATCTCCCGGCTGACCTCCCGCCGGCTGATGGCCAGCGCGACCAGGATCCCGGCCCGCGGGTCACTGCGGATCGTGCAGGGAACGGTCGACTTCGCGGGTGACGCCGCCCTGAGAGCGAACACCAGGGTGATCGGCAGCTATAAAGCGGCGGATCTGGCCGGCGGCTCGGTGCGCCAGGCGGTCGACACCCGCAAGGGAAGCTTCGTCCGCGCCGAGGTGCTCAGCGCCCGCGGGCACGTGATCGGGCTATCCAACCCGGTGTGGCTGCTCAGGTCCGCGCCGCCTGGCGGCGTCCCCGCGCCGCGCGGGGCCTGACTGCGGAGCCCGGGCCATGCGGGTTGTCATCGCGCCGGACAAGTTCAAGGGCAGCGCGACCGCGGCGCAGGCGGCCACCGCGCTCGCCGCCGGGCTGCGCGCCGCCCGGCCGGATCTGGAGCTGATCGAGCTGCCCGTCGCCGACGGCGGCGACGGGACGGTCGCGGCGGCCGTCGCCGCCGGGTATGTTCCCGTGCCGGTCAGCGCGGAGGGCCCGGCCGGGTCGCCGGTGCTTGCCAGGTACGCGCTGCGGGAAGGCGTCGCCGTGGTGGAACTCGCCGAGGTGTCCGGCCTGCGGCTGATCGCGCGCACGCCGGACGCGATGGCACCGCTCACCGCCTCCACCTACGGAGTCGGGCAGGTCATCGCCGCGGCGCTGGACGGTGGGGCAAGGACGATCGTGCTCGGCATCGGCGGCAGCGCCGGTACCGATGGCGGGGCCGGGATGGTCCAGGCTCTCGGCGCGCAGCTGTCCGACAGCCTGGGCCGCCCGCTGGCACGCGGCGGCGCCGCGCTGCGCGATCTGGCGGCCATCGATCTGGCCGGGCTTGATCGCCGCCTTGGCGGGGTACGGCTCCTGGTCGCCAGCGACGTGGACAGCCCGCTGCTCGGGCCGTCGGGTGCCGCGGCCGTGTTCGGCCCGCAGAAGGGCGCCGATCAGGCGCAGGTCGCGCTGCTCGACCGGGCGCTCGCCCGGTGGGCCGACCTGACCAGATCGGCGACCGGCCGCGACCTGGCTGCCGCTCCCGGAGCCGGCGCGGCCGGCGGCACCGGCTTCGCGGCGCTTGCCTACCTGAACGCGCGGCTGACCTCGGGCATCGATCTCGTGCTTGACCTGATCGGTTTTCCTGCGGCAGTGGCCGGAGCCGCGCTGGTGGTCACCGGTGAGGGCCGCCTGGACGCGCAGACGCTGAGCGGCAAGGCACCTGCGGGCGTCGCCAGGGCGGCAGCCAGGCAGTCGGTGCCGGTCGTGGTGGTGGCGGGCGACGTGCTGCTGCGCGATCAGGACCTGGCCGCCGCCGGGTTCGCCGCCGCCTACTCGCTCGCGGACTTCGAACCTGATCTCGAGCTCAGGATCGCCGGGGTGGGCCAGCTGCTTGAACGGGCCGGGCGGCAGCTCGCCGCGAGCCCGCTGCTCGGCGCGGCCTAGCATGCCTGGTCACGCGGCCGCCCGGCCCGGCACGGGCGACCGCACGCAGCGGCGGCAGGTCCGGCATGGGCGGCCCGCACGCAGCGGCGGCCGCCAGGTCCGGCATGGGCGGCCCGCACACAGCGGCGGCCGCCAGGTCCGGCAGGGCGTTAGTCCGCGGACTCGCCGGTCCTGATCAAGATGTCGTCCAGCGGCCGGCGGGGCGTGTGCGGCGGGCTGACTCCGTAGCCGAACCTGATGATCATCTGCGGGTGCTCGTGCCATGGCCAGGCCGGCGCATCGGCGCCGCGCATGTCATGCAGCTCGATCGGCTGGTAGAGGAACGATGACGAAACACCGTGCGCGGTGGCGGTCAGCAGCACCCGCTGCAGCGCCTGCCCGGCCCGCAGCCAGTCAGCCGGCTCGTCGCGCGCGGTGGCAATGACCGCGAGCTGCGGATACCGCTCGTAGGTAGTGGGCGGCCGCTCGATCGTGGGAGTGACCGAGGAGAAGTCCCTGACCGGTGTGGGCCAGCGATCGGGCCTGGCCGGGAGCGCAGCGGCGGGGATGCCGTCCTGCTGGCTGCCGGTCGCGACCCACTGCCCGAGCTCCACCTGGTGCGCGAAGTCCGCGGTCATAGCACGATCCGCCACGGTGGCGAGCTCAATGACCGACGCTGCCTCCCGCACGGTCAGCATCCGCAAGGAGGCGAACTCGAATCCGGCCGCCTGTTCAAGCGCGATGCTCACCGAGTCCGGCAGCGGCTGATCGGTGAACGCGTTCCTGTTGGTATGCCGCTGCCAGATCGCGTCATAGAGTTCGCGCTCGCTGAAGGACGGCGGCCGCGCCCGCTCTGCCTGCACGATGGCGAGCAGCATGGGCGAGTGCTTGGGCTGCGGCAGCGGCCAGACCAGCGGGCTGTAGCCGGTCATCCTGATCGCCGTCCTGATGTTGAACAGAGCGGCGCCGCAGCTCAGGTAGAGCGCCCTGGCGCACGGGTCGGCGATCCAGAGCGCACGGTCGGGATCGGCGCGGAGTTCGAGCACATCGCCTTGACCGACGGCCAGGCGCCACGGCTGAGTGTTGTGTATCGACGGCGCGGCCGCCGCGGCCTCGCCGACCCGCCGCACGACACCGTCATCCGCCAGGAGTTTGTGCATCGCTCCTTGCCTCCCATGCTCATTCGCGCAGCGCCCGGATGCGCTCCATGCCAACTCTTGCCCGCCGCTGCGGCTCGGCCCAGGGTCCTTGGTTGGCTCTGCACTAAGTCCTTAGTCCTGCCCTGTGCGGGAAAGGGCATTCGTCCAGGCCGGGAATGCCACGGGCAGGCTGGTTGTTCAGATACCCCAAGGGGTATCATGAGGGTGCCCGCAAGACGTAAGGATGATCACGTGGCGACGGTAGAGCTCACGGCCGAGAACTTCGATGCCGTAGCTGGCGGCACTGAGCTGATTCTGGTGGACTTCTGGGCGTCCTGGTGCGGGCCGTGCCGGATGTTCGGCCCGATCTTTGAGCGGGCCGCTGGCAAGCATATCGACCTTACTTTCGGCAAGGTCGACACCGAGGCGCAGCCTGAGCTTGCGCAGGCGTTCGGCATCACCTCGATTCCGACGCTGATGGTGATCAAGGACAAGGTGGTGCTGTTCGCGCAGCCTGGCGCCCTGCCTGAGGCGGCGCTGGAGGAGCTGATCGCCAGCGCCAGGGACGTGGACATGGCGCAGGTCCGCGCCAGGATGAAGCAGGACAAGGCCGAGGTCGCTGGCGCAGGCGAGGTCGCTGGCGCAGGCGAGGTCGCTGGCGCGGCCGCTGGTGCAGGCGCCTGACGGCCTGCTGGCTGGCCGCACCGGCCGGCCAGCGCGGCCCCAGCGATTAACCCCGGCGAGAACCCGGCTGTTGCGGACGGAACGAGGACGGAGCGGATGACTGAGCAAGAGGATGCGCGCGTCGCGGTGCTCAACCGGCTCCGGCGGGCCCACGGTCAGTTGGCGGGCGTGATCGCGATGGTCGAGGCAGGGCGCGACTGCCGGGACGTGGTCACCCAGCTGGCGGCGGTGTCCCGCGCGATCGACCGGGCGGGCTTCAAGATCATCACGGCCAACATGCGGCAGTGCCTGGCCGGCGAGAACACGCTGAGCGCGGACGAGCTGGAACGGCTGTTCCTCGCACTCGCCTGACATCACCGCCGAATCGCCCGGCGGGGTTGCGCGAGGCGCTCGCCAGGCAGGGGTCCGGCATGCCGACCGGAATCGACCTGCAGGCTAAGCCGTCAGGTACGCCGCGGAATCCGGCGCGATCAGCCCGCCGTCCACGTCGAGCGTCATGGCGCCGGCGACGGCGAGGCTGGACCTGGAGGTGCGGAAGTGGTGCATGCACAGCAGCACCTCGGTCCGGTGCGCCCGGCCGGATGCCGGAGGCAGAACGGCCACCACCCTCGGTTGTGCTGAGCAGCAGCAGGCCCGCTCGGCAGTTCTGATCGTGGCCCAGTCGATGGGGCGGGGAGCCTGCCACGGAACGGCAATCCGCGCAGCAGCCTCATGCGTGCTCTGGCCGTCGCGCCCGGCAAACCGGGCCGCTGGGTAGATCGCAGTCATGTACTTAGCCTGGTTGACGGCAGCGAACAGCCAGCAGAGCCCAACTCCCCTGACTTCCCGGGACCAAAGACCTGGTCCCGCCGGGCGTTACCACGCGATGTCGACGTATAGCCGCCCGGTGAACTCGCCGACCCGGAACCGGGTGCCCCCGGACAGGCCGAGCGCGATGGTCAGGACGCCTTCGAAGTCGCCAGCCACGGCGTACCCCTTGAGCATCGGGTAGCCAAGCAGCCGCGAGCGCGGTGACAGCGTCGTCGCGCCACTTGGCGAATGTCCCTGCGCAGGCCTGAGCCTGATCAGCAGGTATCTGGTGCCCGGCACGCTGATCGTCTTCCCGGAAGCGTCCTGGATGACTTTGCGAACAAATGCCACAGTGTAACCGGGCAGCGCGCCGCGGATGTCGATCGCGATCCGGTCGAAACGGCAGCCGGGGTGACTGCCGGTCCTTATCGCGGTCGCCACCGGCACCGGCGGCACGCTGACCTGGCGGGCGACGGCGAGCCTGGTCGTGCGCCACCCGCCCTGGCAGCTGACCGGCGTGGCCGATGCGGTCGGCGTGGCATGTTCGCTGCTCGATCCCGGCTGTGACTGCGACGGCTGCGGCGCGGCGGTCGTGCATCCGGCCGCGGCCGCGCTGGCCAGCGCGATAGCGGCCCAGAGCGAGATCAGGGGGTTAGCCGGCCTTTGCATAGCTCCTCCAGCGATCGCCGAATCCGAGTCTGCTCGTCGTCACACTCACCGGCACCTAGTGCAGCCCCGCGTAAGTCCTTGAGGGGTTCCAGCGTGGCGTGATCATTGCTGTCAGGCGGCCTGCTGGAGGGCGTGGCCGTCCGCTGGCCTGGCGGTGGTGCGGGCCTGGTGGCGGGCGTGGTCGGCGCTGGCATCGTAGCTCCAGGTGAAGGGCCGGGCGGTGCGGTTGTAGCGGATCGCGAAGCTGGTGATCTGGCTGGCGAGGTCGGCGCGGGAGATGAACTCACCGCGGCGCAGCAGACCGCGGGTCAGGATCGAGAACCACAGCTCGGCCATGTCCAGCCAGGAGGCGTGCTTCGGCGTATAGGTGACGGTGATCCTGGGATGAGCGGCGATCCACGCGCGGGTGGCCCGCGAGGTGTGTGATGACCCGTTGTCCATGACCAGGCGGATCTTCAGCCGCGGATCAATGCACTGGTCGAGGCGGTGCAGGAAGCTGATGAAGGTGACCGAGTCGTTTCGCTCGATCGGCTCGGTGATCACCTGCCCGGTGGCGGCGTGCAGCGCGGCGATGATGGACACGGTGCCGTGGCGGACGTACTCGAACTCCCGGCGGGCCGGCCGGCCGCGGCGGGCCGGCCGCCCGGGGCAATTGCGGGACTTGGCCTGGATCCCGGTCTTCTCATCGATGCAGACCACGACGGTGCCTGGCTCAGGGCGCAGGTATACGTCGCACACCGCGGCGGCCTGGTCCCAGAACTGGTCGTCGTCGCGGCGGTTCAGCCAGCCCCGCACCTTGTGCGGCGCCAGTTCCAGGTCAGCCAGGATCCGCCCGGTCTGGGAGACCGAGATACCCGTGCCGGCCAGCTCGGCGGCGATCAGCGCGTGCGTCCACGCCGAGACGCCCTCGGGCGGCATCGAGGTGGCCGCGGCCACGACCTGCAGCCGGACGTCCGGGCCGTATATCTCGGGCCGGCCGCTGCGGGGCCGGTCGGCCAGGGCAGGCATGCCGCGGCGG